>ERZ1049444.19-NODE-19-length-171844-cov-33.527770_pt1 | contig 171844 bp, 153 predicted proteins | sample MGYA00383101_ERZ1049444 | MGnify/ENA primary metagenome ERZ1049444 (study PRJEB29581, sample SAMEA5548371) | metagenome | biome: marine; feature: coastal; material: water | depth 50 m | study: Short-term variability in the microbial, nano- and picoplankton... | reverse complement strand
AATTCTGAGTATACATATAAGGCTTAATTTTTATTTCTTTAATTATAGTTTGCTGCCCAAATAATAATGCAGGAAAGCATAATAATATAACACATAATTTATTCACAACACAAACTTACTCAATATGTTTCTAAAAAAGTTCGAAACTGGGACCGAGAGGTCCACCAAAAAAGAACCCACTCATTTGAGTGGGTTTACTCATTTAAATATCTTTACCTCCTTTCACCAATAACCATATTGCTAATCCTATTTCTCCAAAAGCCATTGGCAGTGCTAATGCTATTTCTAAATTTGAAACAAACTGGGAAGGAGAATTTAACTTTAGTAAATGAACCAACACATATGATATTCCACCTATTAATGTTAAATAATACAAGAACTTAGGAATTCTATTATGCAACTTCATTAAGAAACCAATCAATATAATATGTAATCCAAAAATCATTAACCCAACATTCCAGGTAAATTCAAAATTTTGGAAGTTTGCAACTATGCTTTGATTTGTAACCTCAAAATCAGTTAGGTTTCTCACTAAATATAGTGTAGCTATTGCGAATATTATAGTATATATAATTCTAATTATTGCAGAGACCAATGATAATCTCCTATTGTCTTTCTCAAAATATCTAAATAGAGTGTATGAAACTAATAAGTCTAAAATTAAAATTATTAGAATACCCAAAAGCATATTCTTATACAATTCTTTATTGTTAAGCATATTGTCATATGTAAATTCAGATTGATCTATTTGGTTGAATTCTGGGTACACATAACCAAAAGAAAAACCTCCAACTATTGCCATTATTAATAAAGAAATTCCAGTTGTAATTGCTATTCTTCTCATGATGCAAACTTACACAATATGTTTCTAAAAAAGTTCGAACTTAGGACCGTAAGGCCCACTTACGGATCTAAAAGTCCTTCTGCCTCAGCAGTGGGGCTTTTTTGTTGCGCAAAACGCATGCTCGTTTGAATGTGTGTTGAGGGGGCAGTGCGCTATAGGTCTCCAAAAGAAGACCCCTCTCATTGTTAAGTGGGTCATTTCGTGCCCCCTCAACTCACCGCTATTTAATGTTGAATTAACGTAATCTTAACGTTTACTTAACCTAGATGTCTGAAGAATGCTTGTTCCTTTGTCAGAATTATTGATAGACATATGATGATGAAAAAATTACAGGGTTTCTTTTTTGTGGCTTTCCTCTTTGCTGCTGATGTGGCTATGGGGCAACAGGTTGTAGAAAGTTCATTTGGAAAAGGGGTGTATGTGGTCGCCAGCGACTCTAGCTTCTCCATGAAGTTTAATGCGAGAGTACAAAGCTTATTAATGTTTGAGGCTCCATCGGACAACATCAGTATGGATGGCATGACCTCCAACTGGCTGATTCGTCGTTCTAGACTGAAGTTTTCAGGTTTTGCCTATTCACCTAAGCTGAAGTATAAGATTGAGCTGGGACTTTCAAATAGAGATCATGGTGGCGAAAACGTCCACACCAATAACACTTCTAATCTGATTTTAGATGCGTTCGTGAGTTGGAATTTTTATAAAAACATGGAGGTTTGGATAGGCCAAACAAAACTCCCAGGTAATCGCGAGCGTGTGATCTCTTCTCAGAAACTTCAATTTGTAGACCGTAGTCTCGTAAACTCAAGATTTAACATAGACCGAGACATGGGGGTTCAGTTCCTGAATAAAGTCAACTTCGGCGCTGTAGCAACCCGACAAGCGCTCGCTATCTCACAAGGAGAAGGGCGCAACAGAACAAATAAAAATGATCCCAATCCTTTAAATGGGTTTGAATATACAGGCCGCCTTGAGATTTTGCCACTGGGCGAGTTCACGGGGAAAGGTGATTATTTCAGTTCTGACTTAAAGCGAGAAGAGACACCTAAAGTTTCATTTGGAGTCACCTATGACATCAATAAAAATGCAGCCAGAGTTGGAGGGAACCTTGGAAGCTACATTGAGGATGCAAACGATGAGGTGATTGATTCTGTGCTGACAGACCTGAACACAGTACTTGCGGATGTGTTGTTTAAGTACAAAGGATTTTCATTGCTCGCTGAGTATGCAAACAAGTCCATGACGGAAGGCAGAATAGAGGGTGCTGGTGGCTCAATCATCAACAATTACTACACGGGTACTGGCATAAATGTGCAGGCAGGATACCTCCTTAAGAACAATCTTGAACCTTCCATTCGTTTGACAAAAATTACGCCAGAGCTAGAATCAGGGCGAGACCTACAAGAAATGATCACGTTCGGATTGTCTAAGTACATCAAGGGGCATAGCCTTAAAGTCCAAACGGATTTCAGCTTCCTCACAGAAACGAACCAGGTGAGTCTCACAGAAGACAAAACAATGATGTTCCGCTTCCAAGTTGAAATGGGATTCTAAGACACTAAAAACAAATCAACCCATCTTCAAGTTTCACCTTCTTTGCGTTTTTCAAACTGATCATTGAGAGCATCTTTAAAGTAAACTCTCCAAAGCCTCCTCAAAATGTCTCGACTTCCCGCCTCTCTGCTCCACCAAAACAAACCCATTCAATGAGTGAGGTTGTTTTTTTTCTAAAAGTTGACGCGTGAGAAAAATCCAAAAGTTGGATGGGTAATCTGTTAGCAGCCTTGATTTCAATCAAGGCTGCTATTGCATTAAACAAAACGGTTTTTCTATGCATAACACGCAGCAGCCATTCTACTTATTCTTTATATAATGCAAGGTTAAAAATATAATTTTCTAAAAAAATTGAAAGTGAAACCTCACGGTCTACTTACCAAAACCCAAAGACACAAAGACTTTTAGTTTTTAATTTTAATCCTATACCAACTTGATTAAATCCTTTGAGTAATTAGAGAGTGTAGCGAGTATATTTATCTCTTGACATTCTTAAATCCCCTTTGAAATGTTAAACAAAAGCAACGCATACGGAAAGAATTTATAATAAAAAATGAAAACACATACAAAAGAAACTCAAGCAACAATGACCCCAGACAAGTCATTGAACTATTTAAAAGAAGGGAATATTAGGTTTCTAAATAATATAAAGGCTAATAGAGATTTACTGGGGCAGGTTAACCACACAAGTAACGGTCAATTCCCCTTTGCAACAATACTGAGTTGTATTGATTCAAGGGTGTCTGCTGAGTTGGTATTTGATCAAGGTTTAGGTGATATTTTCAGTGTGCGTATTGCAGGAAACTTTGTAAATGAAGATATTTTAGGAAGCATGGAGTTTGCTTGCAAACTAGCAGGAACTAAACTAATTGTCGTTTTAGGACATACAAGCTGTGGCGCTATAAAAGGGGCTTGCGATGATGTCAAATTAGGCAATCTGACTAACATGTTGGCTAACATAAAGCCAGCTGTTGCAGCTGTTCGGGAACCAAAAGATGCCAATTATCGCAATTCCAGAAATATTGAATTTGTAGATAATGTAGCCACGAAAAACGTGCAGCTCACGATAGCAAGAATCATGGACGAGAGCCCGGTACTTGCGGAAATGCAAAACAATGGTGAGATAAAAATTATTGGCGCTATTTATGATATAAATACTGGGGCAGCTAAATTTTTAGACTAACTATTTAGCCTTACTAATACTTCAAACTGACTCAGAAAACAGACTACATGATGAAACTTTTTTCAAACATAAAAGGAGATACCCTTGGAGGGATCACTGCGGGCATTGTTGCATTACCTCTTGCTTTAGCATTTGGTGTGTCTTCAGGCCTAGGGCCAGCAGCAGGATTGTATGGCGCAATATTTATTAGTTTTTTCGCTGCATTTTTCGGGGGCACAAACACTCAAGTTTCAGGACCTACTGCACCAATGACAGCCGTTAGCATGGTTATTATCGCAGGCATTATTGCAATCAATGATGGTGATGTCAATCAAGCATTACCCATAATACTGACCGTTTTTTTATTGGCAGGCATCATGCAAATTGGGCTCGGTGCTCTTGGCGTAGGGCAGTACATTCGGTACATTCCATACCCCGTTGTCTCTGGCTTTATGACTGCTATCGGAGTAATAATTTTAGTGACTCAAATTTTCCCTTCTGTAGGGTACTATCCAAAAGAAGATGTAGCATTTGTCAGTCAATTTCAACCACAAGCTGAAGAGTTAATCCTTGAAAACATCTTGAGAGATGAAGCTGGAGAGGGCATTTTAGTTTTACATGATTTTCAACAAACCATTGATCGAGCTGGAACCATTGAGACGTTTCAAATATTAGCAGAATCACAAACATTAGCTGCTAAAGAGGCATCAGGGGTCTTAGGGACTCTTAAAGTTTTGCCAAATGCATTAGAAAATATTAATTGGCTGGAATTAGCTCTTTCATTAGCTACTATTTTTATAATCTATGGATTTAAGCGAATCACCAAAGTTGTGCCCAGCACGCTTGTTGCCTTAATAGTCGTTTCTGGTGTTGCCATAGCTTTTGGGTTTAATTATAGACCCATTGAGCAAATTCCTAGTGGGTTTCCATTCCCAGTAACTGAAATATTTACAGGGTTTAAACTTGGGAATGTCTCTCCCTATATTTTCACGGCTCTAACATTGGCGCTTTTAGGATCTATCGATTCACTACTTACGAGTGTCGTGGCAGATAATATGACAAAAACCAAGCACAAACCCAATAAAGAATTAATTGGTCAAGGGATTGGCAATAGCATAGGTGCAATTTTTGGCGGACTTCCTGGAGCGGGAGCAACAATTAGGACTGTTGTTAATATAAATTCAGGAGGAAAGACAAAATTATCGGGAATGGTATCGGGCATAATGTTGCTGTTTATTCTACTTGCTTTAGGGCCAATCGCATCAAAAATTCCAGCGGCAGTTTTAGCAGGCATACTGATTACTGTTGGTATTGGTGTCATGGATTACAAAGGATTAAAAGCCATACCTAATTTACCTAGGGATATGAGTTTTGGACCTATTAAATTAAGCTCGGAAGTGATGATTATGTTAGTGGTCTTAGTGCTAGCCTCCGTTTGGAACCTTGTTTACGCTGTGGGCATAGGTTTGGTTTTTGCTTCATTGATGTTTATGAAAAAAATAGGAGACGTAACTGCGAGTCGTTCAGATATTAAGCCATTAGATGAAGAGGCTTGGAACGATGAAATAGGTTTCCCAAAAAACCTAAAAGAAAAAGTCTTTATCAAACACATAAAGGGGCCTTTGTTTTTTGGTTCAACCAGCGATTTTCAGAATTTAGCAGACCAAATCCCTGACACGGCATCAATAGTGATTATTCGATTAGGCCGTATGCCATACATGGATCAGTCTGGCTTATATGTCATGGAAGACGTGCTCTTAGATTTGAAAAGCAAAAATATTGATGTTGTTTTTGTCAACGTTTTGGAGCAGCCACGGTACATGATGGAGCGCATTGATATTATTCCAGATTTCATTTCTGAAGAATGCATTTTTAATGATTTCAATGACTGCATGTCCTGGATAAAAGAAAAAGCAACCATTTCTGAGTGAAGCTTGCTAATTATGACATTTTAGCCTCAGTAATATGAGTAAAATAGCCCCTCCTTGATGGGCTATTTTTTTGCTAATTGATGACCACAACTAATCCAAACTGTACGTCAACTGAATCCCCACGGCCCGTGGCGCGCTCAGTTGTCCCGGCCGCGGCATAGCCAGTCGATTGGCAACATTCCTGCACGTAAGATTCAGGGAAAAGGGGGTGTTTTCTGGCTGCCAAGTCATCCGGAGGTCCATGAAGACATCACCCTGACTGAAGGCATAACGTGCATCTTGAATGCCTGGAACAAAAATGGCAATCAAGGGATCCACAAAAATTTTGTCGATACTGTTCATGACTGAATTGCCTCTCACTGACATGCCAATGGTCCATGCCTGGTAGGTGGCTTGAAGGTCTGCCTTGATAACATCTCTGTAGCGGTATTTCAGCCAGCCAGCCTCGGGGCTCAAGGCGGTGCTGTTGAAGGATAGTTCAGCGCCAGAAGCGTCAGTGGCGTAAACATAGCTCGGGTCTTTTGGGGTGGGCCAGACATGGGTCCATCCGCCCATGCCTTGAAGGGTCCATTTACCTAGATTGACCTCAGCGGCCGCCGTGATTTCCATGCCTGGGATTGATGTGCCACCCACATTCAGGGACTTGAATCCATAATTGCCTAAAAGCAAGGTGCTGTCATTGTCCCATTTGCCAAAGGTGAACTCCATCATGTCATCAAAATTGGTCCAAAAAGCTGCCACATCGAGGTAGCCCTTGACCTTGTCATTGACCAGCAATTGCTTGAATCCAATTTCTGATGTCCATCCTTTTTCTGACTTAAGGTCAATGTTGGGGAAGGCTTGAAGTTGTCCGATTGCTGAACGGGTGTACAACTCTGCCACGGATGGCATGCGAAATCCCTGCGCCCATGAGGCCCTCAGATGACCACCTTTGTTGACGCCCTTGTGCAGTCCCACTTTTGCCACCGGTTGATTGGCAGACATATCATCCACCCTTGCCTGTTCCCATCGCAAACCAGCACTTAAATCCCAACCTTGCACACTAAGCTCTGCTTGCGTGAAGGCTGCAAGGTTGCTAGACTGATGATCCCCTTGAAACAGCACGGATTGCATGCTCGCTTGACTGAAGTAAACACCCGACAACACGTCAACAGCTCCTACTTGGTATTGCATGCTGTAATCCAGCATATGCTGCAGGGCTGCTGTTGAATAATTGTTAGAGTCTAATCCCGATTGATTATCCATGCCTGTGCTGCGCCATTGCAGCTTGTGCATCCTGCCATTTTGCAGATGCTTTACATGGGCACCCATGTACCAGGTTGCCCCCTTGGTCAGAGTGGCTGATGAGTCCAACGGGGTGTAACCATAGCGATAATCTTCCCAAAGCAAAGACGTTGCTCGATCTGAATGGTAGGTTGCAGCATGCACGCCAACTTCCGTTCGAGAAGATGGCTTGTAGCGGTATTTCAGGTGGAGGCGCTGTGACAGTTCGCGCAGCCCCAACTGGTAGCCTTGGTCTTTGAATTGCTGGCCATGAAAGACCCAGCCATGGTTACCGTGACTGTCCGACATGGCCCACTGCAGGCCACCTTGGCCACGCGGCTTATCGCTCCACTGCATGCTGGTCATCTTTGGCTGGCTGTAGACAGATCCAAAGGTGGCCACCCGAACCCTGAGGTCACTGCTTGGCTCCCAGCTCCGCATATGGATGACGCCATTTAGGGCGCTTGAACCATAACTTGATGAGGCGGCGCCCTTGATGACTTCCACTTGATCAATGGCCTCCACCGGCATGAACCCCCATGCAGCATTGCCCGCGTCGGGCGTCAGCAATGGGAGACCATCCAAGAGTACCAAAACCCTTGAGCCTGCACCCATGCTCCACCCTGACCCACCACGAATGTTTGCCTGACCATCTTGGATGGTCACCCCTGACAACTGTTCCAAGGCGGATTCAATGCGAGGGCTTGGTTTGTCATGAATAACGGCAAGGGGCATAACTTCCACGGAAATGGGGGCTTCCTCAATGCGTTGGCTGTGGCGGCCTGCTGTCACGACGGTGGTGTGAAGGGTTACGGTTGTGGTGTCGGCTTGGCTGACAGATAACAAGGCAACACCTATAAGGGCTGAAATCATGGCCATAATTTACCATTTTAAATGATTCCATCCGGCATGATGGTTTGCCCAATGCCCAGATTGCGGCATGACTCAGCGCAGCTACATCATGGCCCCTGACAGCTTGGAAGGGCTCGGCCCCATGGCCATCCAAAGCCTGGTTGCTGCCTACCCCCATGAAACAAGCCTGCTTCGCGCTAGCAATCAAGCCGTCGCGCAATTGCTGGGACAGCGCGCCAACCGCTGGTGTGGACCTGGGCGATTCAAACAATGCCTGAAAGAGGCGGAGGATCTGCTGGACAAGCAATCTCAACAGGGTATCCAAAGCCATTGTTTTTTGGACGACAACTACCCTGAACGGCTGAAAACCTTGCCCGATTTGCCCATGATGATTCATGTCATTGGCTCAGCAAGTCTCAACGTCAAGCACATGCTAGCCGCATTGGGTGAGCTCTTGTGGTCCAACCACGTCATGGTTCGGCATGGCCGCTATCGCCTTCAAGCAACTGAAGCATCTGTTCAGGGGGCTGAGGCTGAGCGTACACCCTGACCTGCGAATGGCCATCGATGACAAGGTGCTTGGCCGCAGGTATCATGCAATGCTTCATGCCTCCATAGCCTGATAAACCTTCCTGGTATGCACCGGTGTGGAACATGCCAACATAGAGTGCCTCACCAACGGGCAACAATGGCAAGTTCTGCTCCGGGTAATAATCGTCCTTATCGCAGGTCAAGCCAACAATTTGTGCCATTTGCCGCTCCCCATCCAAGTGATTGATTGCCTCGCAGGGAAAGACTTTTTTCTTGGCCCAGGTGTCCGGCAAAGTGGTGATGATGCTACTGTCTATCTGGTACCATGCTGGACCCTTCGCTTGCGTTTTTTCATCGAGTACCTGAAAGAGGTACGCACCACTTTCACTGACGGTGTAGGAACCAAATTCGGTGACCAAATCTGGCACATCAACGGACTGTTCTCTGCAGGTTGTGGTCAGCAAGTCCACAATGCCTCGGATGATGCCTGACTGGTTACGGCCAGGAGCTAAATCGTCCTGTATTGGCAAGCTCCCACCGAGGTTCAACAGGTTGAGGTCAGGGCAAATTGGCTTGAGGGCCACGTAGCAATCGATGACTCCCTTGAGGGTTCGCAGGTAAGCTTCGCTACCGTCCATCCCGCCTTCCATGAAGGCATGTACCATGACGAGCTTTGCCCATGTTGCAGGGATGACTTCGTCGCTCACAAAGGACTGCACCTGATCTGGCGCTATGCCATGGCGAGAAGTCTGGTCGTGCATGGTTGCAATCCGTAAGCCAAGTGTCATGGCTTCCTTGTTTTGTTGCGTGCCACTTGCCAGGCGATGAAATTCTGATTGGCTATCAAGGATGGGTACCACCTTCACCTGGCCACTTTGGTGCATGGCCATCATAGCGTGCAGGTAGTCATGTGTCTTGTAGCCATTGCACATGATCATGCGGTCTGTGGGCAATTGCTGCTGGTCAATTAGCTGCTGAATCATGGCCATATCAACGGAACCTGAAGCTTCCAGATGGCAGTCATGCATCAAAACCTCATCCACAATACAACGCAATGATGACGCCTTGAGGCAATAAGTGTAATGGTATTTCCCGCCATGGTCGTTCTGCTGCATGGCCGCTTTAAACCAGGACCTCGCCTGATGGATGCGCTGCCCAATAGAGGGCAAATGCGTCAACCGCAAGGGGCTGCCATGAGCCTTCACCAATGGGATCAAAGCCAAGCCATGCCACAGCAAGGTTTGGCCGTCCTTTTTCAGGGTGGACAGGGATGCATTCATCCGAAAGACAAGGGGTCCATAGTCATGCCGTGAAATTAACCAAAAGGTGTCTGGTTTTCATCATAAGGCATGTCCTTGCATAACAAGCATTTGGACTACCTTTGCGCCCCGTTCAAAATCCCCAGATAATGTCACATCAATCCATTCGCAATGTTGCCATCATTGCACACGTAGACCACGGTAAAACCACATTGATGGATAAGATCCTTCACCACTGTTCATTGTTTCGCAGCAACCAGGAGATGGGTGAATTGATTCTTGACAACAATGATTTGGAGCGTGAGCGTGGCATCACCATCCTTTCCAAGAACGTATCCGTGAACCACAAGGGGGTGAAAATCAACTTGATTGACACACCTGGCCACGCCGATTTTGGTGGTGAAGTTGAGCGCGTTCTCAACATGGCAGACTCCGTGCTTTTGCTTGTAGATGCCTTTGAGGGGCCCATGCCTCAGACACGTTTTGTCTTGCAAAAAGCCCTTGAAATGGGACTTTGTCCCATCGTTGTCATCAACAAAGTTGACAAGCCAAACTGCGATCCGGAATCAGCTCATGAAGCGGTATTTGACCTGATGTTCTCTTTGGATGCCACGGAAGAGCAACTAGATTTTCCCCATGTTTACGGCTCCGCTAAAAACAATTGGATGGGCCATGACTGGAAGGTGCAGACCGACAGCGTAGAGCCATTGCTTGACATGATTCTTGAGCATGTGCCTCCAGCTATCCAGCGCGAAGGCACCGTCCAGATGCTTGTGACCTCCTTGGATTTTTCTCCTTACACGGGTCGCATGGCTATTGGCCGACTCCATCGCGGCACCTTAAAAGAAAACATGCGCGTGACTATTGCTCACCGTGATGGCAGCAAAAGCATTGCTCGCATGAAAGAGCTCTACCTTTTTGAAGGCCTTGGCAAGATGCGGGTTAAAGAGGTTCAGTCCGGAGACCTTTGTGCCATCAGTGGCATCGAAAAATTTGAAATTGGCGACACTGTTACTGATTTGGACAACCCGGAGGCCCTGGCAACAATTGCCATTGATGAGCCAACCTTGAGCATGGTTTTCTCCATCAACGATTCTCCATTCTTTGGGAAGGAAGGCAAGTTCGTCACCTCGCGTCACCTGAAGGAGCGCTTGGACAAAGAGCTTGAGCGAAATCTCGCATTGAAGGTCAAACCCACCGGTTCTGCCGATTCCTTTCAGGTGTTTGGCCGTGGTGTTTTGCACCTATCCATCTTGATTGAAACCATGCGTCGCGAGGGGTATGAATTACAAATTGGACAGCCAACCGTGTTATTCAAGGAGATTGACGGCGTGAAATGTGAGCCGATTGAGGACATGGTCATTGACCTGCCAGAAAGCAAAAGCGGATCTGCCGTTGAATTAGCAACCAAGCGAAAAGGCGAATTGGTGAACATGACACCCAAGGGTGACCGCATGATTCTCAATTTCCGCATTCCTTCAAGGGGCATCATTGGCCTTAGAAATGCCATGCTGACAGCCACTGCTGGTGAGGCCATTTTAAACCATCGTTTGCTGGGCTATGAGCCTATGAAAGGCGACATCCCTCGCCGATTGAGCGGGTCCTTGTTGTCCACCAACAAGGGCAATGCCTTTGCCTACTCCATTGACCGATTGCAAGATCGCGGCACCTTCTTCATTGATCCAGGTGAGCAGATTTATGACAGTCAGATCGTCGGTGAACACTCAAGGTCCACGGATTTAGGTGTCAACCTAACCAAGCCAAAAAAATTGAGCAATGTTCGCGCCTCCGGCACGGATGACAAAGTGAGAATTTCCCCTGCACGAAAGCTTCGCTTGGAAGAAGCCTTGGAGTACATCCAAGGCGATGAGTGGGTTGAGGTGACACCTTTGAGCATCCGCCTCAGAAATCGCAGCTAACCCCTGATTAAGCATTGGTCATTTAGGCTATCTTAGCCCTGAATGGATCTCATCAACACACCGTCAGTTTTGATTGCCCTTGCGGCAATTGTTATCGTCTCCTACCTCTTCAACCTATTGGCGAAGAAGACAAGGATTCCCTCGGTTTTGATGCTGCTCGCAATGGGCATGATTTTGCGGGGAGCCGCCAGCGCATCTGATTTTGAGGAGCCTAACGTGGTTCCATTATTGGAAGTCCTGGGATCAGTTGGACTGATCATGATTGTACTGGAAGCTGCATTGGACCTCAAGCTCTCAAGGCAAAACCGCGGCATGATTGGCCGGACTTTCTTGGTGACCATCATTGAACTCTCAGCGACTACCGCCTTCCTTGCAGCCGTCTTTCACATAGGCATGAATGCACCTTGGGTGAATGCCATTGTTTACGCTGTGCCATTGAGCATTTTAAGTTCTGCCATCATCATTCCCAGCGTGGAAAACTGTGCCCACAAGGTCAAGGAGTTCATGATATATCAGTCCACTTTCAGCGACATCATTGGCATCATGTTTTTCTACTTTTTGGTTGAAGGCTTTTCCAATCCTGTCGGCGGCACCGCAGAATGGCTCATCCAATTTGGATGGACCTTTGGTGTGTCCATCATTATATCAGCGGTCTTTGCCTACCTCCTGGTACTTCTCCTGAAGAACATCAAGACCCAACTCAAGCTCTTCTTGCTGATTTCTGTTTTGATCTTGCTCTATGCCGTTGGCAAACTCTTCCACATCAGCAGCCTGCTCATTATTTTGATATTTGGCCTGATTCTCAACAACCCCAAGACCTTTTTCTTTGGACCCTTGCAGCGCTGGCTCAAGGAAGATGTGGTGGCTAGCCTGTTGGAAGACTTTCGAATCATCACCCGAGAGACAGCCTTCATTGTTCGGACCTTCTTCTTTGTGGTCTTTGGTTTCAGCTTAGACTTGATGTCCCTAGCCAACCCTTTGGTTATTTTTTATGCCTTGATTGCCTTGGTTGGAATCTTCCGCATCCGAGGCAGCATCCTTGGCTGGTCTGAACGCAAACCTGAGCCGCTTTACCGCTACATGGCCCCGCGTGGACTGATCACCATTTTGCTGTTTTACAGCATTCCAAAAGCCTTTCATATTCCCGCTTTTGACAACGGGATTTTACTTTACATCATCCTTGCAAGCTCCATCTATATGGCATGGGGCATGGTGAGGAACCGAAGCAAGGATGACACCTCCAGCATGGGCGATGTGCTGAGAAGCTCCCTAGGGATGGAGACTGAGGATGTGGAGGATGAGGATGAAACGCCCTATTCAGGGGCTTGATGCCAAAAGATCATGGTGACACATCACGTTCATCAATGCGCCTCCAGCCAGTTGTCACCCAGTCCAACATCTACAATCAAGGGAACCTTTAATTGGTAGGCACTTTCCATGGACGTTTTCACCATGGATTGCAGTTTTTCCAATTCTTGGCGCGGTGCATCAAAGACCAGTTCATCATGCACTTGCAAGATGAGTTTGGCTTCAAACTTACCCTCATCAAGCGCCTTGGCAACTTTCAACATAGCCAGTTTCACAATGTCAGCAGCACTGCCTTGGATGGGTGCGTTGATGGCATTTCGTTCTGCATGACCTCGCATGGCACCATTGCGTGAATTGATGTCTCTGAGGTAGCGGCGGCGACCCATTAAGGTCTCAACAAATCCTTTATCCCTGGCACTTGCTACTTGTGCATCAATGTAATCTTTGATGCCTGGGTACGTGGCAAAGTAGCTGTCTATGATAGCCTTTGCTTCGCTTCGGGATAGATTGGTTTGCTGTGCCAGACCAAAGGCAGACACCCCGTAAATGATGCCAAAGTTCACCGTCTTTGCGTGACCCCTCTGCTCCCTGGTCACGTCCTTGATGGGGCAATGGAAAATGTTGGCTGCAGTGGTTGCATGGATGTCCTCCCCAGCATTGAAGGCATCGATCATGGCTTGGTCACCACTCATGGATGCAATGACTCGTAGTTCAATCTGCGAATAGTCTGCACAGAGCAACTGGTGGTCCTTGTCCCGTGGCACGAATAGGCCTCTTACCACACGGCCACGCTCAGTTCGGATCGGGATGTTTTGCAGGTTAGGGTTGGTGGAAGACAGCCTGCCTGTAGACGCCACAGCTTGATTGAAGGTACTGTGAATGCGCCCCGTGCCAGGATGAACCAGTTGCGGCAAGGCGTCCACATAGGTGCTTCGCAGTTTGCCAACCTGACGCCATTCAAGGATGTCCTTGATGATGGGGTGTGCCGCCTGCAATCCTTCCAAGACTTCTTCGCCTGTGGCGTACTGGCCTGTTTTGGTTTTTTTTGCCTTATCTGATAGGGCCATGCGATCAAAGAGCACCTCACCCAGTTGCCTAGGGGAACCTAGGTTAAATTCGCAATTGGCTTGTTTGAATATGCCTTGTTCAAGGTCCGCTGATTGCAATTTCAGTTCCTCAGAATAGCTTGCCAAACCCTTTTGGTCGACTCGGATGCCTGCAGACTCCATGTGTGATAGCACGTCAACCAAGGGTATTTCCAAGTCATTGTACAGGCCATCAATACCCTTGGATGCCAGCATGGGTAGCAAGACTTGATCAACCTGAAGGGCCATGTCCGCCAACTGACAAGCGTGATTCAAGACGCTTGAAGCGGGCAACTGCCGGAACGTTTTTCGTTGCTTGCCCTTCGGGCCTAACAGAGCGGCTGTTTCCAAAGGAATGATGTCTGTCAGCAGGCTTGCCAGGCTTGCCAAATCATGGCGGCGATCTGGCTCCAGCAGGTAGTGAGCCAACATGGGGTCTGATTGGATGCCTTGCAGTTCGACGCCTTGCTGCCTGAGCACTTGGCTCACGAATTTGATGTCATGTGCTCCCTTGCCAATGGATGGATCTTGCAGCAAGCCTGCGAGCAATTGCCAACGGGTATCCGCGGCCACCTGGCTTGAAGGCATGGGGATGTAATAGGCCTTGGACGGTGACCATGAGAGGGCCAACCCCACAAAGTCTGCGGTCATGGCATCCTCTCCGTCGCAGAGGCAAGACAGGTAGATGCTTTGCTCACCCTGCATCAAGCGAACCAAGGCTTGGACGCCTTCATCGCTGTCGATGCATTGGTACAACTCCTTTGTCTCTATTGCTGTCAGCTCACTCACGGAATCCATGGCAAACATATCCATTTGGCCACCGGTTGATGGTGCCGATGCGGCCACCTTTTTTGCTGGTTTGGGCGGTTGAACTGGTAGGGATTCTACTGGCGCTGACTGCGGGAGAATGCGTCTTGCAAGGCTTCTGAATTCCAAGACCTCAAGCAAGGCGGTCAATGCAGGTTCATCAGCCGCTTTGCGCAAAAGGCCGTCCACATCTAGTGTCACGGGCACATCGGTGATGATGCGAGCCAACTCCTTTGACATGATGCCCTGCGCCTTGTGTTCACGGATGCGCTCACCCAGCTTGCCTTTGATCTCGTCAGCATGGGCTATTGTGCCTTCCAATGAATCGAATTGTGCCAGAAGTTTTGCGGCGGTCTTTGCTCCCACGCCTGGCAATCCAGGGATGTTGTCTGATGCGTCACCCATCATTCCCAGGATGTCTACCACCTGGTCCACCCGCTGTATTTGCCATTTGTCACAGACTTCTTTAATCCCAATCACTTCATGAGGATTGCCGGATCGGCCGGGCTTGAACATTTTGATTTTTTCTGTCACCAATTGGCCAAAGTCCTTGTCTGGTGTCATCATGTAGACATCAAAGCCTTGGGCTTCTGCCTGCTGAGCAAGGGTGCCAATGACGTCATCTGCTTCATAGCCCTCAAGCCCCAATGCAGGAATCTTGACGGCCTCCAGGAGCTGGTGGATGTAGGGGACTGCGATCCTAATGCCCTCCGGTGTGGCATCCCGGTTGGCCTTGTAGTCGGCATAGCGTTCCGTGCGGCTTGCAGAACCTCCAATGTCAAACACCACCCCAATGTGGGTGGGCTGTTGCTTCTCCAGCACATCAATCAAGGCAAGCATGAAGCCGTAGATGGCAGAGGTGTCCAGCCCCTTACGGGTGATCCTCGGGTTGCGGATGAAGGCAAAATGTGCCCGAAAAATCAAGGCAAAGGCATCAAGGAGAAAGAGTTTAGGTGTTGACATAGTTGTTTCCAAATGTAAGGGCTTGAGGGAGTACTTTTGACCTTAAGATCATGCCTCAGTCACTTGTCATCATTCCAACCTTCAATGAGAAGGAAAACATTTTCGCCATCGTCGATGCCGTCTTGTCTTTGCCCCAGCATTTTGACCTGCTTGTGGTTGATGACAACTCCCCTGATGGCACGGCAGGTATGGTGATGGACCTGCAGCTCAAATACCCTAAGCGCTTGCATTTAGCGCAGCGCAAAGGCAAGCTTGGTCTTGGTACCGCCTACATTCATGGCTTTCGATGGGCCCTTGAGCGTCAATATGACTACGTTTTTGAAATGGATGCCGACTTCAGCCATGACCCCAAGGACCTTGAGCGCCTGTTGGAGGCTTGCGTCATGTACCATGCGGACATAGCAATTGGCTCGCGCTACAGCGGCGGCGTCAATGTGGTGAACTGGCCAATGTCACGGGTCTTGCTGAGCTTCTTTGCATCCAAGTACGTTCGCCTGGTCACGGGGCTCCCCATTCACGACACCACAGCAGGCTTTATTTGCTACAAGAGGGCGGTGCTAGAGGCCATGGATTTCAATCGCATTCGCCATGTGGGCTATGCCTTTCAAATTGAAATGAAATTTCGTGCCTGGAAACAGGGTTTTAACCTAGCTGAGGTTCCGGTAATTTTCACGGATAGGCAAGCAGGCACAAGTAAAATGAGCAAGGGCATCATCAAGGAAGCTATTCTGGGTGTCATCATGCTGAAACTCTCAAGCTTTTTCTGGAAATGAGTAATCAAAAAAAAATCCTCATCAAAAATGCCAAGGTGGTCAATGAGGGGAGTATCACAGAAGGGGATATTTTGATTGAGGATGGTCGCATTGTCAATATTGGCAGTCACTTAACGCCTAAGGATCACCTGGTGCAGGTCATGGACGTTCAAGGGTCATGGGTCATGCCTGGCGTGATCGATAGCCAAGTCCATTTCCGGGAACCCGGCTTGACGCACAAAGGCAATATCACATCAGAATCAAGGGCTTCCATTGCTGGGGGTGTAACCTCCTATGTGGAGCAACCCAACACCAAGCCAGCTGCGGTGACCATTGAAGCCCTAGAGCACAAATACGACATTGCTTCCAAAACATCCTTTGCCAACTACAGCTTCAACATGGGGGCAACCAACGACAACTTGGAGGAGCTGAAAAAGCTATCAAAAAAAGATGTAGCTGGGGTTAAAATCTTCATGGGCTCATCCACTGGCAACATGCTAGTTGACAACCACAAAACCTTGGATGCCATCTTTTCTCAGATTGATCATCAGCTGATTGCGCATTGTGAAGACGAGGGCACCATCCAGGAAAATTTGGCAAGAATCAGCCAGGAAAAAGGGCTAGAAAACCTCAGCGCAGAAGACCACCCAGCCATTCGATCTGCTGAAGGTTGCTACCTGTCTTCCTCTGCTGCCATTGCCCTAGCAAAGAAACACGGCGCCCGCTTTCACCTCTACCATGTGTCAACGGAGCAAGAGCTCGGCTTGTTAAGCAAGAAGCCCTTGCGGAAGAAAAAAATCACGGCTGAGGCCTGTGTACATCACCTGTGGTTCCACGACAAGGATTACGCAACCCTAGGTAATCTCATCAAATGGAACCCCTCCATCAAGGCGAAAACTGACCGGAACGCCCTGCGCAAAGCCCTGCTTGATGGCCGCATCGATGTGGTGTCAAGTGACCATGCACCGCACACCTTGGAAGAGAAAATGCAGCCCTACCATTTGGCGCCCAGTGGCGGTCCATTGGTGCAAACCTCATTGACTGCCATGCTCGAACTGGCGCGAAGAAAGGACATCCCTGTCACGCGCATTGTGCAGCTCATGTGTCACAACCAAGCCGATTTATTCCGCATGGAAAACAGGGGCTATTTACGGGAAGGTTACATGGCTGACCTGGTTGTTGTAGCTCCATCCATGCCTTGGACGGTGAAGCCTGAGGACATCCTCAGCTCCTGCGGCTGGTCTCCCTTTCAGGGCCGAACCTTTACTTCAAGGGTAACCCACACCTTTGTCAATGGCAACCTTGTCTTCCGTCAAGGAGAGGTTTTGGGTGAGCCCATGGGGCAGCGTTTGACCTTTGATCGGTCATGAGGCGCTTTGCTGCCATGCTGTCGTTGACCTTCATGGTTGCCTGCTCCCTGCCTGAGCCCATGGAGAACCACCAAGATCCCGCCCCCATCAATCAAGCAAATTTCACCCAACTCCTCCATGAGATGGCCCTGATTGAAGGTGCTCGATCTGGCAAAAGCATCATGGGTGACACTGTGCATCTCAACAGCTATTTCAACAGCTTGTACCAACGCAGCGGGTTCTCTGACAGCTTGATTGAGTCAGCTTTCGTCTACTACCACAACCAGCCCTTGCTGATGGCTGAGATTTATCAGCATGTCATCGACAGTTTGCGCAAGGATGCCATTGATCTCAATGCCCCTTTGGAGTGATGTCGTTGCCCTACCTCAATGACGATTTCAAACAAATGGCACTGGCGATGTTCAAGTACCAGGCTGTTCACAACACCACTTATGCGGCTTGGGTCAAGCATTTGGGATGGGACGATGCAGCCATTCAATCCTTAAACCAGGTGGAGGGAATTCCCTTTTTACCGATTAGCGCATTCAAGCACCATGCAGTGAAAACAGGCGACTTTGAAGCAGAGGCAATGTTCACCTCATCTGGCTCTAAGGGGAACAACGTATCCACCCACCATGTGGCCAATTTAGCGGCTTATTTGAAGAATACCCATGCCATTTTTTCTCATAGCTATGCAGCACCTGAAGATTTTGCTTGGCTCTGTTTGTTGCCGTCTTATTTAGAGCGTGAGGGCTCCTCCTTGGTTGCCATGGCAAGCCATTTCATTGAGGCTTCCGTCGCAGAAGAAAGTGGGTTTTTCCTGAAAGGGTTTGATGAGCTCAAATACCGCATCGATCAATTGGAGCTCAATGGCACCCCAACCATTCTGCTAGGGGTGAGTTTTGCCTTGATGGATTTTGCCGAATGGCTGGATGAGGATCTTGCATTGAAATACACCCTGGTCATGGAAACAGGAGGCATGAAAGGTCGGCGAGAGGAGCCATCCAGAGAATCGCTTCACGCCACCTTAAAAAAAGCCTTTGGTTTACCCGTGATCCATTCTGAATACGGGATGACAGAGTTGATGTCTCAGGCTTACAGCAAGGGAGATGGCCTTTTTCGCTCACCCCCTCACATGAAGGTTTTTCCACGCAATTTGGAATCACCCCTTGAAGTGGGAAATCTGGATCGGCCAGCTGGGCTTAACATCGTTGACCTGGCTAATGCCAGTTCATGTGCCTTCATTGCCACCGATGACATTGGCTTGGTGCATGCAGATGGCAGCTTCCATGTGCAAGGTCGACTAGACAATGCTGACCTTCGCGGTTGCAATCTGCTTGTAATTTAATGTCTGCCATGAACACATCCTCCCGCTTCCTCAAGTCATCGCTATGGATTCTGATCCTTTCTATGATGCCTCAGTCCCTTTCTGCGCAAAGGCTGCACGCTTGGTCTACCATCACCATGAATGACAAGCAAGCCTTTTCCCTGAAGGACAGCTCTGCTATTCACGCCATAAAAACCCCAGGCGGGTACCTGGTTCAGCGTCGGGTATGGGTCTTAGCTAGCGAGGTTCATCAGGAGACCTTGGATTCAGGCAGCACGCTTTATGACCAGGATTTGAAACCTGTTGGGCAGGCATGGATGGACCTGGTATTGGAAGATGCAAAAGAAGGTGGCAGCCATCGAAGCATGCGCAAGCATCGAAGCGGGTTGCTGACTGGCCATGTGACCTCTAGCAGTTTCATCATACAAACCAACCCTGAACGTGAGTTTGAACGGTTATTGACGCAAAAGCGCCGAGGTCCCCTTGATGAATTGTTGAACGCCTACCTCGCGCAGCATGGTTTCATCTCCGTGCCTTTGCGTGACATGCCATCAGAGCTCAAGGGTCGGGGGATGCTTGCGCATGTGCTCACCTACAAGCACCGAAGCAATACTGATGAGCAACCTTTTAAAATGATCATCATCACAAGAGGAAGCTCCTTTATCCAAGGGGTGATTCATCATGATCAGGTGTTGACCATGCCTAAGGTTAAACACCAATCAACAACCATTTATGGTGAACTGCAACTGTTTGCTAAACCCACTGACAAGCAGCTAGAGGCTTTGGAGGAGCTTGCCTACCGCTTTATTCCATTGTGATACTGTACGGTGTCAAGTCAGCGTAATCAACGCATACTTTTTCTTGCCCTTTTGCACCAGGAGATGCTTGCCGCCAAGCAAATCACTCAATCCAACCATTTGGTCGGGTGAGCATTTGATTTTGTTCAAGGATACACCACCTGCCTCGATGAGCTTTCTAGCTTCTCCCCTTGATTGGAACAGGGCTTGGTCTGCGCAAACCACATCAAGGACAGGCATCCCATCAGCCAATTCAGCTCGGGATATGGTCATCTTGGGAACACCCTCAAAGACCTCAAGCAAGGTGCTTTCATCCAGGCTTTGAAGGGATTCTGCTGTGGCATTGCCAAACAAAATACCGCTGGCTGTCATGGCAAAAGCCAATGCTTCTTCACCGTGGACCCTTGCAGTGATATCCATAGCTAAAGCCTTTTGCAATGCCCGCTGATGAGGGGCTTCTGCATGCTCTGCCTCGATGGCCAATACCTCATCCTGATTCAGGATAGTGAAAATTCTGATGTAATTGCTGGCATCTTCATCACCAGCATTAAGCCAGAATTGGTAAAACTGATACGGGCTGGTTCGCTGAGGATCCAGCCAGATATTTCCGCCTTCTGATTTGCCAAACTTGCTGCCATCTGCCTTTTTGATCAAGGGCGTGGTGAGTGCAAAAGCCTCGCCTCCTCCCATGCGCCGAATCAATTCTGTGCCTGTGGTGATATTGCCCCATTGATCTGATCCCCCTATCTGGATATTGACGCCCGACGTTTTCCAAAGGTGGTAAAAGTCATAGCCCTGTATCAACTGGTAACTGAACTCAGTGAAGCTGATTCCAGTCTCCATGCGAGACTTGACACTGTCCTTAGCCAACATGTAATTGACTGTGATGTGTTTCCCTACATCACGGATGAAGTCCAAGAAGTTCATGTCTTTGAACCAGTCATGGTTGTTCACAATGCGTGCAGGGTTGTCCCCTTCAAAATTCAAGAATTTTTCCAATTGACCCCGTTGCCCTGCCAGATTTTTTGTCAGGGTATCCTCGTTCAGTAACGTTCGCTCAGATGCTTTGAAGGAGGGGTCTCCAACCATGCCTGTGGCGCCACCGATCAGGGCGATGGGTTGATGGCCCGCGCGTTGCAGGTGCACTAAAGTCATGACCTGAACCAGGTTACCAACCCCTAAAGAGTCAGCTGTGGGATCAAACCCGATGTATGCCTTCTGTGGCCCAGAGGCCAGCAAATCCGCAGTACCTGGCATGCTATCCTGCAGCATGCGACGCCATGTCAGCTCATCGATGAATGTGTTCATGGTAACAAAGGTATTCATTGCCGCCTGATATGGCTGTACTTTTACCCAATGATCGTCGTCACAGGTGCCAGCGGCATGCTTGGCTCTCAAGTTGTCTTGCAACTCAGCCAGAAATTTCCAGAAAAAACCATCCATTCATGGTACCGAAGCGAGTTGTCTAGGGCGGCTGCGATCGCATCGTGGTCAGCGCAAGATTTTCAAGGTAAATCCGTCCAATGGGTCAAAATTGATTTGGAAAACCAACAGGAAGTCATGGACGCCATGCGGGGAGCTAGCCATGTGGTCCATTCAGCTGCCATGGTATCCTTTCGTCAACGCGATGCAATGAGGATGCAAATGGTCAACCCCCTGATGGCTGAACATGTAGCGCTAGCTGCTGTGGATTCCCAGGTAAATAACCTTATTCATGTCAGCACTGTTGCAGCGTTAGGGAAAGAGGCTGATAAGGCCATTTCTATCCAATCAATACCCGACAGAAAGACCCTCCATGCCTACGGCAAGAGTAAGCTGGACAGTGAGATGGTCATGCAACGTTACCATGCTGAAGGCATGCCTTTGTGGGTGGTAAACCCCACCGTGATACTGGGGCCCCCGGCCTGGCCCGATGGAAGCAGTAGCATTCCTCGGAGCATTGCTAAGGGGATGCCCTTTGCAACAAAAGGATCAACTGGCTGGGTGGATGTCAGGGACGTGGCAGGTGCTATTTGCCACCTGATCGATGCCAAAGGCCTTGGGAAGCAAGTGATGCTCAATGGCCACAATGCCAGCTTTTCAAAGCTCTTCTCAGTGCTTGCAACAGCAATGGGTAAAACCCCACCTCGGTGGTTGATTCCTAAATGGTTATTGCTTAGCGTTGCCCACATTGAGGCCACTTTAGATCGCCTTATTGGCAGAAAAGCCAACCTAGGCATTGATGGCGCACGGGCAGCCAGTGCCATCAGTCTGTATGACAACCAATCAGCCCTCGATCAAGGGCTTTCATTCAGGTCGCTTGAAGAAACGGCTGCATTCATTGCAAAAACGCAAAAGATTCTGCAGAGCGCCTAGTTCTATTCTGGGTGAATTGTCAGCTTAAACATGCTCTACCATGTCCTGAACCAAATCGCTCAGGTCATAGGCAGGTTGCCATCCCCAATCCAATCTAGCCTGACTGTCATCAATTCGCTGAGGCCATGTTAAGGCAATGGCTTGCCTGAAATCAGGGGCGTAACGCATGGCCAGGTCCGGGTAATGTTTTCTGAGTGCTTCAGCTAACTCAAAGGGGGTGAAATCCACACCGGACACATTGTAACTGGTCCATATGCTGAGCTGCTCCTTGGGGGCGTTCATGAGCTCCAGGGTGGCACGAATGGCATCATCCATGTGCATCATAGGCAACCGGGTATCCTCTGCAAGAAAGCAGGTATACGCATTGTGCTTCTTTGCTGAACGGAAAATGTCAATGGCATAGTCTGTTGTGCCACCACCTGGCTCTGCACCCCATGAAATCAATCCAGGGTATCGAATGCTTCGCACATCCACACCATATTTATCATGGTAATATTGGCACCAAAGCTCCCCAGACAATTTGGAAATGCCATACACCGTCGTGGGATCCATGACCGTCATCTGTGGGCTGTCAAGGGTGGGGGTATTTGGGCCAAATGCTGCAATGGAACTGGGCCAGAAAACTTGCTTAATCAGCTGATCCTTGGCAAGGTTCAAAACAGCAAAAAGGGCTTGCATGTTCAGGGCCCATGCCTTCTCTGGCAGCTTTTCTCCCGTGGCTGAGAGCATGGCTACCAACTGGTAGACCACGGTGACTCCTTCCTTGGTGACCAACTCACGCAAGGCATGCTCATCGGTGGCATCGATCTGGATGCATGGCTCCGAGAGGTTGGCCGCAAGCAGATCTCCAGCAATGACTTGATCATTGCCGAACGTGGCGCGCAATGTGTTGACAAGCTCCGTGCCTATTTGGCCCGCAGCACCTAGAATCAATACCTTCTCCATACCTCAAATTTACTCCTTGCAAGGCCATTTCCCATGAATGACATTTGTCATGCGTTGCCATTTGAAAGAAATTACCTTTGTACCATGCTCAAATCTATCTTGCGCATCACAACAACATAAACGTCTGATAACATGTATCACAAACTTGGCAACATTCCCAGCAAGCGACATACTGTTCATGAGAACCCCAAAGGCGGCATTTATTACGAACAGCTCTTTGGTACCGAAGGTTTTCATGGCGCGAGTTCACTGCTATACCACATCCATCGCCCCACCATGATTGCTGAAGTCGGTGAGTCCAAGGTCATTGCCCCTGTAGCGGCCGTCAGCAAGAACATCAGTCCACGCATGATTCAGGGTTTCCAAGCTGAACCAACAGATGACTTCCTAGATTCACGCACGCCTGTCCTATTCAATGACGATGTCACTTTGGAGGTGGCTGCGCCTACTGGCCAAGCCATGACGTATTACTACAAGAATGGGGATTCCGATGAATTAATCTTTGTGCACAAAGGAACCGGAACCATGGTTTCCCTGTTTGGCGAATTGGCTTTTGGCCCCAAAGACTACATCCACATTCCTCGTGGAACAATTTACCAAATGACCTTTGACTCAGAGGACAATCGATTGTTCATCATTGAAAGCAAGTCAGCCATCAAATTTCCTAAACGGTACACCAATGGAATCGGTCAATTGCTTGAGCATTCACCCTTCTGTGAGCGCGACTTGCGCTTGCCTGAATTTGCCAAAGCAAAGGATGAAGTGGGGCGTTTCACCATCAAGATAAAAAAAGCTGGCATGATGCATCATGTCGTTTACGGCAGCCATCCATTTGATGTCGTTGGTTGGGATGGCTATTGCTTCCCCTATGCATTCAACGCCATGGACTTTGAGCCAATCACAGGACGTGTGCATCAACCGCCAACCGTCCATCAAAATTTTGAGGCTCACAACTTCGTTGTATGCACCTTTGCCCCACGAATGTATGATTACCATCCCAAGGCTATCCCCGCACCCTACAACCACTCCAACATCGACTCCGATGAGGTGCTTTACTACGTGGATGGTGACTTCATGTCACGCAACCATGTTGAGCAGGGGTTCATCTCCTTGCACCCCGCAGGCATTCCTCACGGCCCACACCCCGGCGCCTATGAACGAAGCATCGGGCAAACAGCAACTGAAGAACTCGCCGTCATGGTGGACACCTTCCGGCCCCTTCAATTGACCCAAGCTGCCATAGACATGGGCATGAATGACTACTGGGCCTCCTGGCAGGAATCCTGACAAAACACACAATATTTAACAGCAACATCATGGGCACACAACTTGATAGCACCTCGCTTCAACTTCCCGTACAATTTCCCGAAGCAGAAGACTTCCTTCCTCTCAATGGTACAGACCATGTTGAGTTTTATGTTGGCAATGCCAAACAGGCTGCCCACTTCTATAAAACAGCCTTTGGTTTCCAGGACCACGCATACGCAGGCTTGGAGACTGGCGTGAAGGATCGCACATCTTATGTGCTCAAGCAAGGTCGGATCATCTTGATTTTCACTGCGCCTATGAAGGCTGACAGCCCTATCAATGACCACATTGTCAAGCACGGAGATGGCGTAAAGAACATCTCCATCTGGGTGGATGATGCCACCAAGAGTTGGGAAATCACCACAGGTCGGGGGGCTGAATCTGCCTTTGAGCCCTACACCATCGAAGATGAAGATGGCACAGTGACCCTTTCTGGCATCAAAACCTATGGGGATACCGTGCATGTCTTTGTTGAACGCCATAACTATTCCGGCACCTTCATGCCGGGCTATAGGCCGATGAAACGGTCGCACCAACCAGAAGATGTTGGCCTGCTTTACATCGATCACATGGTAGGCAATGTGGGATGGAACGAAATGAACATCTGGGGGGATTTCTACAAAAATGTCATGGGTTTTGCTCAGTTGGTGTCCTTTGACGACAAAGACATCTCTACCGAATACACTGCCTTGATGTCAAAAGTGATGACCAACGGCAATGGCCGCATCAAATACCCCATCAATGAACCGGCAGCTGGTCGCAAGAAATCTCAGATTGAGGAATACATCGACTATTACAATGGTCCTGGCTGCCAACACATCGCGGTTGCAACCCATGACATCATTCAGACCGTAAGGACACTTCGTGCGCAAGGCGTTGAGTTCTTGGAGGTTCCTAAGAGCTATTACGACGACCTCTTGGATCGCGTGGGTGACATCGAAGAAGACATCGTCCCCTTGCGAGAGCTGGGTATTTTGGTTGACCGTGATGATGAAGGCTACCTCCTTCAGCTCTTCACGCGCCCATTGATGGATCGTCCCACACTGTTCTTTGAAATCATCCAGCGCAAAGGCGCCGTGAGTTTTGGCAAGGGCAATTTCAAGGCTCTCTTTGAAGCCATTGAGCTTGAACAATCCAACCGAGGCACCTTGTAGTAGGTTGATTGCTTAGCTGATTAAACATCAAGAAAAAAGCGCCTGCATGCAGGCGCTTTTTTTGTGATCAATAGGGCCCCTTAACGGGGGTCAAGGATGGACTATTTGAACAGGGAAGCCAGCTCCTCGTAGGTTATAACCAGATCAAGCTGACCTAGATTACCTTGAGAAAAGTCATTCTGGTACTCGTACTGAATCACCATGCGAACAAGCATGTTGTAATACTGCAATGCAGACTGTACCTCCTGATTCACGCTGCTTCGCTCAGTGGTCTTGAACCTTGCATAATACCGCAACTCAGCTTCAAGTTCTGCTGCAAAAGCATTGACATGCTCACGGCCTTTCCCTACAGCCCCCGCACGGAAATAACCTTCCACCAAGCTCAGAATGAAGTAATCGTATTTGAGCTTGCTCACGGGCATCTTTTCCATGGCAAAATCAATGGTCTCAATCGCCTTTGCGCTATCGCCTTTGTCCACCAAAGCATTGGCGAGTCGGCCATAATTGGATCTCAAGTTGAAGCTTGAACGGCGGGTTGTCTCATCAAGGTAAACCCCTTGCTTTTCCATGTTGCCAAAGTTGAATTTGCCAGCCTCGCCCTCATGGTTAACCATCAGCGCATACATCTTTTCTGTAGCTACAGAGCCAAAATCCATGCCCCCGTTCTTCACATCTGTGAATACCGGAACAAATCGGTAGGCCAATCCCTCCAATCGGAAATGCTTCTGAAGCCAGAAGAAAGATTTGGCAGATGTACCAACGGTTGTACTGAAGTAAATGGGTCGACTCCAATCGTTGCTGGCAATCAAATCAATCAACATCAAGTCACGTTTCTGGATGGCCTGGCCCTGCCAGTTCCAGTCGATGTGATCTACAATGCTCGCACTGTCTGCTAGGGCAACCACCCCGGCATCCAAGACCGCTTGCTTGTCAATGTTCACTCGGAAATTTTTCATAGGGAACCAGCGAAGCTTCTTGGGGCTTTCTGTTTGCGCAAAGGCCGTGAACTCGACTGCCGGGTTGTCAATTTTCGAGTATTCTACGAACTTTTCTACGGGCCAATAATCACCCAATTTCGATGCACTGAGTCCAAGTCTGGACAACAGACTGGGGTCATTCTGGAAGTACAGAACATCCCTTGTCCCTTGCACATACTGCGACTTGTCATAACTGAATGGCACAGGGTCACTGTCGTAGAACTTGCGCTTCATCATGTCAATGTACCAGTCGGTGTTGAGCAAGGAAAGGTTGACAATTCTAACGTCCGTCCGGTAGCCTTCTACCTCTTGCACATACCAGAGCGGGAAGGTGTCATTGTCACCATTGGTGAAGAGGATGGCATTAGGCTCGCAAGAGTCCAAGTACATTTTAGCCACCTCACGTGCCACATAGCGGTCACTTCGGTCATGGTCATCCCAGTTCTCTGCAACCATGATGGCAGGAATCAACAGGGTGATGCCAGTGACAGTCCAGGCGGTTGCTTTGCTGCGCATTTTGCCCAGCATCTCATAGATGCCAATTACCCCTAAGCCAATCCATATAGCATACACATAGAAGGATCCCACAAAGGCATAGTCACGCTCTCGCGGCTCAAATGGCTTGTGGTTGGTGTACACCACAATGGCCAATCCTGTCATCAAAAACAGCAAGGTGACCACCCATGCATTGTTTTTGTCCTTTTTGTACTGGTAATACAGACCTATCAATCCAAGCAAGAAAGGCAAAGCGTAATAGGTGTTGCGTGCCGGGTTGTTTTTGAATTGATCAGGTAGGTTCTTTTGCTGGCCTAACCTTGCTGAATCCCAAGGTGTAATGCCACTGAGCCAATTGCCCTTGGACTTTTCATAGCGATGCTGGTCATCATTTTGTCGACCAACAAAATTCCACATGAAATAGCGGAGGTACATTTTACCCACCTGGTATTCCAAGAAAAAGCCAAAGTGATCCGCAAAGGTGATCTTATCTGTCTTTTTCACCCCCATGATTTTCTGGTAGTTTTGAATATGGCTGGGTTCCTTGTCCGACCACATGCGAGGGAAGAAGCTCTTGTCCGCGTCCTTGTAGTTAGGGAAGGCTGCCTTGCCATCGTTCATCACCTCATACTTGCCCTTTGTCTCAGAGAAGATGTAATAGGGACTGCCGTCTTTGTAAGGCTTGCGCGTATCCAACTCAGAGTTGAAACTCTGGCCATAAAGGATGGGCCATGAGCCATATTGGTCTCTGTTGTAATACGACAGAAGGGACATGGCGTCCTCGGGGTTATTTTCATCAATGGGTGTATTGGCGTTAGAGCGAATAGCCAAGACCGCAAAGCTGGAATAACCAATCAGCAAGAACAAAACCGCATGGATGCCCTGTGACAGCAAGGGGCGATTGTGCTTGTGCGCCCACCGCACTCCAATGATCATGCTGCCTGCAATCAAGAGCAAGGCCATGATGGAGCCCGAGTTTTTGGGAAGGCCAATGCTGTTAACTGCTGTGATTTCCAAGAAGCCAAATAGCTTCAAAACCACTGGGATGATTACAGCAAAAACCAGTGCAAGCACGCCAATGGCTGCTGCATTGCCCATGATCCATGTGCGAATATTGATCTTGCTTTGCTTCTTGTAGAAGTAAATCATGACCACCGATGGGATGGTCAAAAAGACCAGAATATGCACGCCAACAGACAAGCCAGTCATGTAGGCAATCAACATCAACCAGCGGTTAGCATAGGGGTCTGTGTCAACTGCAGCTTCCCATTTAAGCACTGCCCAAAAAGCGATGGCCGTAAAGCAACTGGACATGGCATAAACCTCGCCTTCCACGGCAGAGAACCAAAAAGAATCACTCCAAGTGAACGCCAATGCACCCACAACACCGCCGGCATACATCACGATCCGCTGACCGGGAGAAAGGTTGTCGCTGTCAAACAACTTTCTTCCCATTGCTGTGATGGTCCAAAACAAGAAGGGAATGGTGAAGGCGCTGGAAAGACCCGAAGTCAAGTTGACATAAAAAGCTTGACGGGTCACATCGCCTAGGGCCAACTGTGACATGACATTGGCAATCAGCTGAAACACGGGGGCACCGGGAGGATGACCGACCATCAGTTTGACAGAGGTGGCAATGTATTCACCACAGTCCCAAAAACTGACTGTGGGCTCAAGGGTCAATACGTAGGTAAAGAGGGCGATGACAAAGGTCATCCAACCCAGGCCATTGTTGATTTGCTTATCTGAGAAATTCATATGCTTGATTGGCTTGTAAGAAGGCGAAGATAAGGGTTTCAAGCCTTGACAGACTTATCCTTGCAAGGCAGCAAGTGATGCTGGTCTCAGACGCTGAATTCCATATTCAAACCCAACTTCAAGCCGATCAATCGGCTGAGCTTCGCTCGAAGGCTGGGGTGCTGAATCCCCTCAATGGCATCAGAGGCAAATCCCGCCATCAGCATGGCCCTGGCCGTCTCTTCTTCGATTCCCCGACTGCGCATGTAGAACAGGGCTTCCTCATCGAGTTGGCCAACCGTGCAGCCGTGTGAACAAGCCACATCATCGGCGAAAATTTCCAATTGAGGCTTGGTGTCTATGCGTGCTTTATCCGAGAGCAGTAAGCTGTCATTGTTCTGGAAGGCCTGGGTCTTTTGCGCATCCTGATGAACCATGATTTTGCCATTGAATACCCCATGGGACTTGCCGTCATAAATGCCCTTGTAGTTTTCTCTGCTAAGGCAATGGGCTGCCAAATGATCTACCCTGGTGTGGTGGTCAATCAGTTGCTTGCCATTGGCTAACGTCAGGCCATACATGTTAGCTTCTGCTCCAGTTCCTGTCAAGCGGAAATCCAAATTGTTGCGGATAAGCTTGCCATCCGTGCTGATGGTGTGGAAAGTAGCCCTGCTGTCTCTGCCTTGCTCAATGATGCTGTGCTGTGTCAAACTGGCACTGTCTCTGTCATGCTGAAGCTTAACCCAATGCAGGCTTGAATTGTCATCCATGAATACCTCATCCACCGCATTAACCCAAATACCTTCCTTGGTGATGGACTGGTGCCTTTCAATGACTTCTGCATGGGCGCCCGATTCCAAAATAATCAAGCTGCGCGTCGAGATAAAGGTTGGCTGACTGCCAGTGGTGAAATACAACACTTGGATGGGCTTGTCAACGATGACCCCTTTGGGAACCCTGACGTACAAACCATCCCATGCCAGGGCAGTGTTCAATTGGCTCAATGCCCCCCCTTGTGATGAGAGTTTGGCAAAATGTGCATCCACGATTTCAGGGTACTTTTTCCATGCAGATCCAACAGTGCACACATCAAAGCCCTGATGGGTTGTTTCAGACAGCCACGAAGAATAACAGCCATTGATGAACACCACCTTGTAGCAATCAATGTCATTGACCATGTACTGCTTGATGTCCTTGAATTCCACCTGCTCATCACTGTCTTCAGAGGCAAAGGGGGAAACCAATTTATAGGCAGGCTTAAGCAGGCCCTTGATCGAGGTGTACTTCCATTCCTCATCACGTTTGGTTGGGAAGCCCATGGCTTCAAAACGCTCTAGCGCCTCACGCCTGCGAGCGATCACTGCATCAGATGATGCAGCGGCATAGGTCTTTTCATTCAGCCAATAGTGGGCTGAAAGGCGGTCCATCATGACTGAGCCTTTTTGATCCAGTCATAGCCCTTAGCTTCTAGTTCCATTGCAAGGGACTTGTCACCGGATTTCACAATTTTTCCATCGTAGAGCACATGCACATGATCCGGCACAATGTGGTCTAAGAGGCGTTGGTAATGTGTGATCACCACAAAGCTTCTGTTGCTTCCTCGCAGGGCATTGACACCGTTGGCCACGATGCGAAGGGCGTCAATGTCCAGGCCAGAATCGGTCTCGTCCAAAATGGCCAATCTCGGCTCCAACATGGCCATCTGGAAAATCTCATTGCGCTTCTTTTCTCCACCGGAAAAGCCCTCGTTCAAGGGGCGGCTGAGGAAGCCTTTATCCATTTCAAGCAAGGCCAGCGAAGCCTTCATTTTCTTTAACATGGCTGAAGCGTCCATGGCCGACTCTCCACGGCCCTTTCTCAGCTCATTCAATGCCGTTTTAACAAAGTTGGACACGGTGACACCGGGGATTTCAATGGGGTACTGAAAGCTAAGAAAGAGACCTTGGAGAGCCCTTAGCTCGGGGCTCATCTCCATGATATCCTTCCCTTCCATGTGAATACTGCCCTTGGTGATGGTGTAATCTTCCCTGCCAGCAATGACATTGGCTAAGGTGCTCTTACCTGAACCATTGGGGCCCATGATGGCATGAACCTCACCTGGTTTGACATCCAAATTGATGCCCTTTAGGATGTCTCTGTCGCCAATCGAGGCGTGTAAATTCTTGATTTGTAACATAGTCCTTTATCCCACTGAGCCTTCCAAGCTGATGGCCAGTAGTTTTTGCGCTTCCACGGCAAACTCCATGGGTAGCTGATTCAACACATCCTTGCAATAGCCATTCACGATCAAGGCAATGGCTGTCTCCATGTCAAGGCCTCGCTGCTGGCAGTAAAAAATTTGATCCTCCCCAATCTTGCTGGTGGTGGCCTCATGCTCCATTTTAGCTGTAGAGTTCTTGACCTCGATATACGGGAAAGTGTGTGCGCCACATCGATCACCCATCAATAGGGAGTCGCATTGAGAGAAATTCCTGGCATGGTCAGCACGTGGAGAAATAGAGACCAAACCTCGATAGCTGTTGTGACTTTGTCCGGCAGAGATGCCCTTGGAAATGATGATGCTTTTGGATCGCTTGCCAAGGTGTATCATCTTGGTTCCTGTGTCCGCTTGCTGATGGTTATTGGTGACAGCAACTGAGTAGAACTCACCCACTGAATCATCCCCTTTGAGAATGCAGCTAGGGTATTTCCAAGTTACAGCAGAGCCTGTCTCTACTTGTGTCCAGCTGATTTTTGCGCGATCATGACAGATGCCCCTCTTGGTGACAAAATTGAAAACCCCACCGACGCCCTCTGCGTTGCCCGGGTACCAGTTTTGCACTGTGGAGTATTTGATTTCTGCATCATCCATGGCAATCAGTTCAACCACCGCGGCGTGCAATTGGTTCTCATCGCGCGAAGGGGCCGTGCAGCCCTCCAAATAACTCACATAACTGCCTTTGTCAGCCACTAACAAGGTGCGCTCAAACTGACCGGTTCCTGAACTGTTGATACGGAAGTAAGTGCTCAGCTCCATCGGACAGGTCACGCCAGGCGGGATGTAACAAAAAGAGCCATCAGTGAACACCGCACTGTTCAGAGTTGCGTAGTAATTGTCAGAGGTTGGCACCACAGTGCCAAGGTATTTGCGGACCAACTCTGGGTGCTTTTCAATAGCCTCCGACATGGAACAAAATAGGATGCCCTTCTCATTGAGGGTCTTTTTAAATGTGGTTGCCACTGACACGGAGTCAACCACGATATCCATGGCTACGCCCGTCAAACGTTTTTGCTCATCCAGTGAAATGCCCAATTTTTCAAAGGTTACGAGCAACTCAGGATCCACTTCATCCAAGGAATTGATTTGAACCTTTTTGGGGGCCGCATAGTAACTGATGGTTTGCAGGTCCAGTTTTGGGTAGTTCACATTGGCCCAGTCTGGCTCCTCCAGAGTCAGAAATACGGCATAAGCATCCAGACGCCATTGCGTCATCCACTCCGGCTCTTTTTTCTTTTTTGAAATGGTTCGGATCACGTCCTCACTCAGTCCTGGCGAAATGATATCAGTGTCAACCTTGGTTTCAAAGCCGTATTTGTACTCGGATGACGTGACATCATCAAGGATTGTATCTTGACCCATCTCAGCAATTATACTGTGAAGCTTTCGCCACAACCGCATGTGCGTGAGGCGTTAGGATTGTTGAATTGAAAGCCCTTGCCATTGAGGCCACCCTGGTATTCCAAGGTGGTGCCTATCAGGTAAAGGAGGCTCTTTTTTTCCGCTAAAATGGTCACACCCTTGGCTTCAAAGGCTTGATCACCTTCAGATTCATTGTCCACAAAGTCCAGGTCATAACTCAAGCCTGAGCATCCGCCACTTTTCACAGCAACACGAACAAACGCCTTATCCGGGGATTGTCCTTGCTCTGCCATGAGGCTTGCAACCTTGCGTGCGGCTTCGTCTGAAATGTGAATCATGCTATTTGGAATTAATCTAAATATTGTTGCAAAAGTACGACTTTTCGCTTTATTTAAACCAATCTCTGCCTGTCAGTCCTTGGTAACTTTTAGCCAGCGAATGGATTGAGCTGGTAGGTGTTGTGATGATTCAATGGTCATGACCTTCTCATCCAATAGGCTTCTTGCTGATTGCCCCTGATCTATGCCCAGTTCGCTGAATCTACTCATGTCCCACTGACGATCTGTCTCGTCTACATTGATTATCACTATCAAGACCTCCTTGTCATCGTACCAAGCCAGTGCGTAAGCCCCGCCATCTGGCGCCCATTGCATCAATTTTCCTGTTCCAATCAAGGTTTCCTGGTGACGCAATGCTCCCAATTGTCTGACATAGGCCAGGGCCTCTTGCTGCGTCTCCGTTAAACCTTCACCCCGAAAGGCTGATCCTTGGTCCCCAGGGAATCCGCCAAGCATGTCCTGCCGCATGGCGCCATGGTCATTCACGGCGTCGTAGCCAATTTCTGTACCGTAATAAAGGCATGGCATGCCTCGCAAGGCATACAACAGACCCAAGCCCACCTTGTACATATTCATGTTGCCATCAATCTTGCCCATGAAACGGCCTTCATCGTGATTATCTAAAAAGATGACCATGTCCTTAGCCTGTTCTGGGTAGAGGTAGTCCGCAGCAAGGGCTGCGTAAAGTTTAGTAGGCCCCGTTGTCCAGCTAGCAGGCTCTTCCATCACCGACTTCAAAGCATGGTAGATCAAAAAGTCAGCTCCTGCATCCAAGGCTGGCTGGCTGTTGAGGAAGTAGGCCTGCGAATGGGCGTCATGAGTCCATGACTCAGAAAAGACAAAAAACTCTGGGTAGACTGCGTGAATAGCGGCGGTCCATTGCCGCATGAATGCTTGATCTGGGTAGAAATAGGTGTCCACCCGAAAGGCGTCAACACCAACGGTTTCTATCCACCATAGGCTGTTTTGGATGAGCCATTGGGCACAATGCGCATCCCGCCCATTGAGGTCCGTCATGGATGGCACAAACCACCCATCGGTGAATCGTCGCACATCATCCTTAGAAGCGTAAGGGTCATAAATCCCCTGGTACTTATGGGAGGACCGCAACGACAAGGTCTGCTCATCGCCTTTGTTTGAGCTGAGGGGCCATGCATTGAACCAATTCGAATCCGGGGGATCCTGGAAGAGGTGATGCATGCTGCCTGTGTGATTCAGTACCATGTCCATCACCAATTTCATGCCTCGCTGATGCAGTTGATCAGCAAGCAGCTGGTAAGACTCAAGCCCGCCAAATCGTGGATCAACAGCATAGTGGTCCGTGATGGCGTAGCCATGGTAGCTCTGGCCGTGCATGTTGTTTTCTAGGATAGGCATTGGCCACACTGCCGTAGTGCCTAACGATTGGATGTAGTCCAGTTGACTGGCCAATCCACTCAGGTCGCCGCCATGTCGTGAATAATCATCCTGGCGATTCACTGCCCGCTCTTTCATGCCTCGGACAACATCATTCTGGGTGTCGCCATTGACAAAGCGATCAGGGGTCACCAAGTACAATTGATCTCGGGCGCTGAGCCCCATGTTGGCATGGATCAACGGATCCCTTGCCTTGAGCTCATAGTTGACCTTTTTGCTTCGGTGTCTGCCAGCGTAATCGATGGCAAGGATCAAGTCTTGCGGTTCCGCCTCTGGGCTAATGCTCAAGGTCACATAACGGTAGTGAGGATTGTTGGCAGGGCTGTCGGTCATGACCTTCACCCCTTGACCTTGAACTGTGACCGATGCAATGTCATGTTGTCCATGGATCAATAGCTCCACGGAATGGCCGGGCATGTCAGTCCACCAATTGGGTGGCTCAATGTGGATGCCCTGTGCAGACAGGAGGGTTGAACAGAGCAATAAACAGGTGGCAGCAATTTGTTTCATCGTGGTGAAATTAAAAAAGGTCGGCCATATGGCCGACCTTTTCATGAAAATTAGATCAAGGATCAGTGATTCACAGCAATGCGTTGCATTGTGCGCTCGCCGTTCACGGTAATCTCTACCAAGAAGGCGCCGTTATTCACCAAGCTGCCATTGGCGGCATCCAGATTCCAAACGATGTGATTCTCACCCGCGTTGATCTCCTTGGAGAAGCTGTTCACGGTTTGACCAAGTAGGTTCACAATGCGTACAGTAGCCTTGCCGTCTTTGCGTGATGCAAAGTCAATGGAAACAGGTCCATTCGCAGGGTTCGGGTACATAGACAGGCTGCTGAAAGCAGACTCGTCTAGACCAACCACGTTGGGACTAGAGCCATCGCATTGGAGGCACGCATCCCAGCAGAATTTCAATGCAGTATCGCCAGCAATCACAAGGGTTCTGTTGATGTTACCAGCACCGTCATCCACGCCACAACCGCCAGTTGCAATCGTTGATGTTGCAGCAGTACCTTCATTGGTTCCCCAGTTACCATTCACATACTTAAAGTACTGAGTGGATCCAACAGCTGTTGGCGGGAAGATGATAGTCAAAGACCACACGTCACTACCTAAGTCCGCCATGCCAGATGCAGTGTCTGTAGGAGACCAGTCAACCATGGCGCCATTGGCATTGCTAGCACCCTGTGCAGCAAAGTCACCGCCTACGCGAAGACCATTGGCTGCAATGCTATTGCCTGCGGCAATGTAATCCGTCACATCCACCTGCAAGGTGATGGTGATGTCGGAGATGCCAGGGTCAGATCCGTCACATTGGTAACAAGCATCCCAGCAATAACGCAGGGTGGTGTCGCTTGATGGGATCACCAAGGTGCGATTGATGTTGCCTGCGCCATCATCAACGCCGCAAGCGTCAGTCGCAATCGTTGACGTTGCTGCAGTGCCTTCATTGTCACCCCATGCACCGTTCACATACTTAAAGTACTGTGTTGCTCCTATAGATGAGGCTGGATAAGTAACTGAAATTGAGAACAGGTCATTGCCTAGTGCTGCCATACCAGACGCAGTGTCTGTTGGAGACCAGTCAACCATGGTGTCAATAGCGGACACACCGCCATTTGCAGCAAAGTCGCCGCCAATACGCATGCCATTGTTGGCAAGGGTTGCGCCAGCTGCCAAGAAGTCAGTAGCGTCAACCTGATAGGTGACAGTGACCTGGCCATACGCGAATATGGAGGTCAAGCATGCCAGCCCGAGAGTAAGAATCTTTTTCATAGATCTGTTATTTAAATTAATCGAGGGTTAGTAGCCTTCATTTTGCTGAAGGTTTGGGTTAGCAATCAAGTCCGAAGACGGGAGCGGGTATAGATTGTAGTGGGTGCTTGTGGGCGCACCAAACTGCGACTCGCCCTTCCAGGGCCACAAGTAACTTCCTCCGGTGAACTGATCATAACGAATCAAGTCACTGCGACGCTGAGCCTCTGCGTAGAGCTCCCTGCCGCGCTCATCTAAGATTTGCTGCAGGTTCAAGGTTGCTACATTGTTGTTCGCATTGCCAAAAGCTCGCTCACGAACCATATTGAAGTAGGCCACGCCTTGCGCTTGGTTGGTTCCTGTGCGTTCTGCGCATTCTGCATACACCAGATAATAGTCTGCCAACCGAAACATGGGGAAGTCCGTGTCGGGGAAGGTTGCGTCAGCACCAGCAACACCATCGCGACCCATGTTGGTCCATTTGGTGATGGGGTACCCTTGGGTGAAGGTTGAGATGTCTGTGATGGTGTCCTCCTGGCCAGCCAGGTGAACCATTTCACGGCTGTCTGCGCTGTCAGAGAACAGGGCGTACCAAGCGCTGGTTGCGCGATTGCCCTGCCATCCAGAATTCACGCCAAAGTCATTTTGGTCCATGCTGCCGCCAATGTGAGAGTGCACCAAGAAGGTACTGCCTCCCCATGTCAAGGTGCGGTCTCCATCAAAAGTCACTGGGAAAATAACCTCTGTAGATAGGTGGTTATCTGCCATGAAATTGTAGGCGTAATTGGTCTCCAAGGTATAGCCTGCATTGATGATGCTTAATGCGTCAGCCATGGCTAAGTCATACTTAGGGTTTCCTGTATAAACCTCAGCATTGAGGTAGAGCTTTGCCCGAAGTGCCCATAAAGCACCCTGATCGGCACGGCCGTAAGGCGCGCTGCGAGCAGCCATCATGCCCGACTCAATGGCATTGAGTTCAGACTCAACCCACGTGAACAAATTGCTGCGAGAAATCTGCTCTGGAAAATACACACCTGGTCGATCTGACTCATCCACAAATGGCACATTGCCAAACAAGTCTAAAGCATGGTAGTAGCTCATCGCACGCAAATACCTGGCCTCTGCTAGGTACCCTGCAATCATGCTTTTATCTGCATCAGTAAACCCTTTATCCGTCATCCACTCATCGGAGCAGTAGCGAATGAACTCATTGGCCAATGCGATTTGGTAGTAAATGCGGTAATACATCGCAGACACAAATGAACTGTTGTCATTCCAAGTCATGGTGTTCAACTCTGGGATACCGGGATCTGACCAGCCACAAATCTCCTCATCGGTTGGCAATTCTTGTAAGTTCCACAGCACGCGAACGTATTGTGAAAAGCCCTCATCGATGCCGCCAATGTCAGGCTGCCCTGCAGGGCCATGGTTGCCAGAAATAGCCAATCCGGCATAGAGCTTGGCCAAAACATTGATGTAATTATTCGGGTCAGAATAAACTGTCTCTGCATTGAGGCCATACTTAGGCTTCAGGTCCATTTGCTTTGCGCAAGAGGCTGCTGTCAATGCAGCAACAGCAATAAGTGTGGTTGTTTTAATCCAATTCATGGCGCTGTCAATTAAAATGAGACGTTAAGTTGTAGATTGAAGATCCGTGGTCGCGGATACATCATATTGTCGATACCACCTGAAATTTCTGGATCCAATCCAGAGTAATTGGTGAAGGTGTATACATTCTGCATGGATGCATTGATGCGCGCAGGGTACTTGTCCTTAAATAGGTTGCCGATGTCATACGAGAGGTATAGATTGTCCAAACGGATGTAGCTGGCCTCTTCAATGTAGTAATCTGACAAGTATTGCTGTGTCTTGAATCCTGTGTTCAAGTAGTCTGCCGTTAGGTTATTCAAATGTCGCATGGAGCCTCCAACCTCAAAATAATTAGCATGATTTGAATTTACGTTATTGTACACAAATTGACCAAACTCACCGCGCCATGTCATGCCCATACCCCAGCGTTTGTGGCTGAAATTGGTGCTAAAACCAAAGATCTGACGAGGCTCTGGCGTCATGTCATGGAGAACCAAGTCAGAACTGTTGATGATGCCATCGCCATTGATGTCTTCATAGGCTTCATAAATATCAATCTTGCCATTGCCATCGGTGTCAACAACGCCTGCATAGGATGAGATGTCACCATTGCGCTCAATGGGTCTGCCATTTTCGTCAAACAAGTGACGGTAAGAGAAGAAGCTGTACATGGGTGCACCCACTGCATGAATCTGGATGGTGTTACCTACACCGCCAGCAATGCCGCCAACCTGAATACCTAGATGGGTTGTGTCTGGAACCATGGTGAGCTTAGTGATTTCATTACGGTTCACACTCGCATTGAGGTTCATCTCCCAATTGGTGTTTTCGTTGTCTATCAGCACCATGTTGAGCATTGCCTCAATACCTGTGTTGCTCATAGATCCGACATTGGTTAGAACACGATTGGAGAAATTGGTGCCCGCAGGAATAGGGATCACCCCGAGCAAGTCAGTGGTGTTTTTCTTGTACAGGTCAATGGAACCATTCACGCGGTTCTTGAAAAATCCGAAATCCAAAGCCACATTGGTAGTGGCTGTTTTTTCCCACTGCAAATTGTAATCATAGGCGTCAGGTCGAAGGATGTTGACCCATTGATTGCCAAACTGGTATTGCGCTGTCAAGGTGCCATAGCTATAGTTAGGCACATAACCATAATCATTGTAAATGTCCTGCTGGCCCGTGATGCCCCAACCTGTTCTCAATTTCAAAGATGAAAAGACCTGTTGGTCAGCCATGAAGTCCTCCTGGAGCACATTCCAACCCAAGGCAGCTGAGGGGAACAAACCCCAGCGACTTTCCTTGGAGAAGCGGGATGAGCCATCCGCACGCAAAGTCGCTGTGAGCAAGTACTTGTTGTCGATGTTACCGTTGACACGGCCATAAAAAGACATCAACGCATTTTCCGTGTCCTGCGGGAAAGGGTTGGCAGGTGAAATAGTGTCTCCACTAGCTGAAAGGTTGGCAAAGGATGGTGAATAATTTCTCCAACCTTGGAAGGAATACCCTGCCGTGATATCCATAGACAGTGCGCCAAGGGAAACCTTGTTGTTCATGTATGCCTCTAACAAACGATTGTAGCTGTGGGATTCATACTTGTTTGCTTCGCCGCCATTGGTGTAGTTGCTGGCCGCATATGCGGGCACATCAATGGTTCCGGAACGGGCGCTATACTCTCCACCAAGATTCAAAAACAAGTGTAGGTCGTCACCCATTGGACGGAAGTCAAAAAGCACATTGCCTAGCGATCTCAGGCCGCCGCCAATGTCATTGCGTGTGTCAATCAATCCAACGGGATTTTTTGGTGACAAAGTGCTCGGTGTGCCATTGGGCATCAACCATTCGAAGTAACCGCCAAAGCTGGTATCGCCACTGTGAACAGGACGGGTTGGGTCAAAGAAAATTGCGGTACCAATGGCACCTTGATTGGCGTAAAAATTGTCATCCTTGATTACCTTACCTGTAACGTTCGCTGTCAAGCGGCCATCCATGAAAGATGGTGATGCATTGATGGACAGGGAGTAGCGCTTGAGGTCTGAGCGATTCAGCACACCATTCTCATGGTAGTAACCCATGGACAGTCGGTAGGGCAAATTAGCAATGCCACCTGAGATGGCCACATTGATGTCCTGCACAGAGCCTGTACGGTAAATTTCATCTTGCCAGTCGGTTGACCTTGCTGAATCAGACATAACGATAGAGCCATTAACCTTCTCGTAACCACTGGCAGTTGCCAGTCGGTTGATTTGCGTGTTGGTGCCTCGGTCGTTGATCATGTCAACAAATTGAGATGGCGACAACACGTCCAAGGACTTGGTGACTTCACGGGTTGAATTGACCACATGCAGATCAACCTTAAGGGGGCCACCAGCCTTACCTTTCTTCGTGGTGACCAAGATGACACCATTGGCCGCACGACTACCATAAATTGCGGTCGCTGAGGCATCTTTTAAAATAGTGAAACTCTCAATGTCTGAAGGATTTAACATCCCCAGCCCATTCGCTGGCAAACCATCAATTACAACCAAGGGGTCATTGCTGGCATTCAGGGATGAACCACCACGAATACGAATGCGGCTACCTGCACCAGGCATGCCGCCGTTGGATGTGATGCGAACACCTGGCGTTTTGCCAATAATCAACTGTTCTGGCGTGGCAAAGGATCCCTTTTGAAATGCTTTTGCCTTCACGGACACCAATGACCCCGTAAGGTCCTGTGCGTTGCTTGTGCCGTAACCAATGATGATGACTTCGTCCAATTCAGCGAGTAGACTGGTATCAATCACTGGTTGTACTTGTGCCCACGCGCCTGTGGTAAAGGCCATCATGGCAAGCGAAAGGAGGGTTGTTTTGAAAGACATATTTGTGTGCTAGGTGTTATATCCTCGTAAATATAGGACAAAAGCAGAAGTGTACAACGTACACTAAGCAGATTGATGCTGAGCGATATATTCAATCAACTAAACGACAAAAGCCCGGCGTTGGCCGGGCTTTGTGTTTGATTGTGAATAACAGGTTATCCGCAATGGCTGGCAAATGCGCCAGCTAAGTTGTCTGCCAGCATGTCTGCACTGCGGCCTTCAATGTGATGACGTTCAAGCATGTGGACGATCTCTCCACCTTTGAAAAGGGCCATGCATGGGGATGATGGAGGGAAGGGAAGCATGAGCTCTCTGGCCTTTTTCACCGCGTCGATATCATTGCCTGCAAAAGCAGTGATCAATTGGTCAGGTTTCTTGTCCGATGCCGCCAAGGCCTTCATGACACCTGGTCGAGCTGAACCGGCAGCACAGCCACAAACGGAATTAATGACCACCAAAACGGTGCCGTCAGTCTGGTTGATGACAGCCTCCATGGCGGCTGGATCAGCAACGCCTTCAAAGCCGTTATCGGTGAGTTCTGCACGCATGGGTGCGATCATATCTTCTGGGTACATCCTTGAATCAATTGAAGGGTTATTGGATCGGTTTATTACGGCAAAGTTAGTCCATTGGCCATATCCAGCACCTAATTTAACTTAACTTTAGCCAAAGCAAATCTTGCCTATTTCATGAAAACCCTCCTTGCCTTTAGTTTCCTTGCCTGCACTGTCCTGCAAAGCATGGGGCAGGACGTTACCGCCCTATTGCGGAAGGCAGAACAGGCCAGCATCCAGCATGCCTCCACCATGGACATGGCAATCACCAATGTGAAGCCGCGCTACACCAAAGTGATCAACATGCGGACATGGAGCATCGGCAACAAACACAGCTTAGCAGTCATCACAAGCCCTAAAAGAGACAGCGGCCTGACCTACATGCGTGCTGGCGATGATTTGTACATGTATTCCCCCCGCATCGACCGGGTCAGCAAACTGCCAGCCTCCATGCTGATGCAGGGCTGGATGGGGACAGATGCACAGTTTGACAACGTGCTTGGGCAATCCTCCTTTGTCGATGACTTTCACCACGATTACCAAGGCAAGGTGGATGTCAACGGGGCACCCTGTCATCTGATTGCATGCACACCTAAAGACGATGTGGCGGTAGCACATGCCCGTGTCAATGTCTATGTGAGTGTTCAGCACGGCGGATGGGTACGCATGCAATTTTTCAATCGACGAGACCAGGTCAGCCAGCAAATGGATGCCCTGCGATATGGTGTCATGGATGGGGTGTTGATGCCCGTTAAGATAGGTATGACCGGCAAGGACGGTGTGCAAAGAACCACCATGGAAGTACTACAGTGGCGCAAGCGACCCGATCTGACAGAGGCCTACTTTGTTCCTTCACGAATGACCCAATTGGAGCCATGAGTGGTTTGGTGGTGCGTATGGCCTGGCGCAACTTAGGCCGCAACAGACGGCGCTCAGCTATCACAGGCGCGGCTGTAGCCTTTGCCTTGTTTTTCGCCATCATGATTCGCTCTATGCAGCTAGGCATTTATAGCCACATGATTGACACCGTTGTGGGCGGCATGGCTGGCTATGTACAAGTCAGCGACTCTGCTTATTGGCCGTCACAAGACATCGACCTGTCCATGGTGGCAGACAAGGACTGGCTGAATCAGGTTAACGCCCATCCCAATGTAGAGAGTGCAAGCCCCCGATTGAGCGGTTTTGGGCTCTTCACCTTGGCGCAACACAGCGAGGTTGGTCAATGGGTGGGTGTGGATTTTACCGCTGAAGGCACGGATTCATGGATACAACGTTTGGATGCCGGAAGCTATGACATACCTGATGGTCAAGAGGTTATGCCTGTATGGCTTGGTCGACGCATGGCAGAGAATCTGAATTCCCGACTGGGGGACACCCTGATTGCTCTGGGTCAAGGGTTTCGGGGATCGCCTGCTTCTGGTCGCTTAATTTTAGCTGGCACATTGAAACTTGGGAACCCTCAACTGGAAAGCCGGGTGGCCATCCTACACCTTGATGATGCGCAATTTTTTAGTGGTGCCGAGGGGATGTGGGGACAAGTTTTAATCACTCCCAAGCAGCCTGAAAAAAGCTTAGCATTAACCCCCCAGCTCGCCAATGACCTTCCCTTAGCTAATGCCCTCTGGTCATCCTGGGAGGAACGCATGCCGGAGCTGCAGCAAGCCATTGAGGCAGATTCTGCAGGCGGCATCGTGATGCTGTTTATTTTGTACATGGTGATCGGCTTTGGCTTGCTTGGCACCATGATCATGTTAGCCAGCGAGCGACAGCGAGAATTTACCATGCAAATTGCCTTAGGTGTTCGGCGAAAACTGCTGGCACAAATGATGCTTTTGGAGGCTTTTTTTATGAGCCTATTGGGTGTTCTCGCTGGGGCGGTGATGGGGCGGGCGGTCACGTTTTACTTCCACATCAACCCTCCCCAGATGGTCGGTGAAGCAGCAGAAGCCATGGAAAGTCAGGGCTGGGACCCCGTCCTGCCCCCATCAATGGATCTGTCTATCATCAGCACCCATGCCTTGGTCGTTGTCATTCTGACTATGCTTGTTAGCCTATGGGCTGTTAGTGTGGTTTACCGTTCACCTGCCATTCAACGATGATGAGAAACACCCTATCCATGGCATGGCGCAACATCTGGCGATCACCTTGGCGCTCCTCGGTGGTCATCATTGCAATGGCCCTTGGGATATGGGCAGGTATTTTCACCATTGGCCTAACCCGAGGCATGAATACCGCCCGGACAGACAGTGCCCTGAACGACTACATCGGCCATGGCCGCATCAGTACGGAAACCTACATGGTAAACGGTGACATTGCTGCGTACATCCCTCAATACCAAGAGGTAACGGCCTCCTTGGAGGCTTCAGATCAAGTCAGCGCATGGGCGCCAAGGTTGATCACCTCCTCCATGATTCAATCCGGCTCAAAATCAACAGCAGTCATGGTCATGGGCGTGGATCCTGAGCGGGAAGGGCTGGTTTTCAGTTCAGCGGTAAATGTTGTGGAAGGTCACTTTTTAACCGACCCATCTGGCGATGAACTGGTCATTGGTCAATCCCTTGCGGATAAACTTGATGTCATGCTAGACGACCGCATCGTCTTGACCTTTCAGGATCAGACCGGCAACATTTATGCAGGCCTTTTTTGGGTAACTGGCATCTACGATGGCGTATCAAACATGGTGGAAGAAGCCAATCTTTATGTGTCCATTGGAACCTTGTCTGAAGCCCTTGCACTACCCTCCTCATCTGCCCATGAGATTCGCTACCGGGTGACTGACCTGGCAGAGCTGGATGCAACACAGGCAAAGTTAACAGCTTCAATGCCTGCTGTGGTTCAGCTGGATGGCTGGAAGCGCATCAACCCCGAATTGGGGATGACCGATGACATCATGGCACAGGCCATGTTGATTTTTATCACCATCATCCTTTTGGCCATGTCTTTTGGCATCCTCAACACCATGCTAATGGCCATCCTGGAGAGGCAGCGGGAGCTAGGCATGTTGATGGCTATAGGCATGAACAAGTCCAGGCTCTTTGCCTTGATTGTGACTGAAACCCTGCTACTGAGCCTTGCCGGCTTGCCTATAGGCATTGCTCTGGGTCATGTCTCCTTGACCCTGACGGCAAAGACAGGGATTTCCATGGCCTCAGTGGAACAGGGCATGGCAGAGTATGGGATAGCTTCCACGATATACCCTGTGACCGTGCCGGAATATTACCTCACCATTGCGGCATTGGTTTTTGTTCTCTCCTTTCTCTTTTCGCTTTATCCAGCCAGAAAAGCCCTCAAACTCAACCCCGTCGAAAGCATGCGGGTGCTTTAATTTCCTCTGTTATGAGCCTGATTCAATTGAACGATGTCCTGAAAATTTACACCAGCAAAGCCGGTGATGTGACCGCCGTGGATCATGTCAGCCTCAGCATTGAAGCTGGGGAGTTCACTGCCATTGTCGGACCTTCCGGCTGTGGCAAAACCACCTTGCTCAATGCCATTGGCGGATTGGATCGGCCCAACAAGGGAAGCATACGCATTGGCAATTCAGACATCACAGGTATGTCAGACAAGGCATTGATTGACTTTCGGTTGAACAACATTGGTTTTGTCTTTCAAGCTTACAACCTCATCCCAGTTCTCACGGCTATGGAAAACACAGCTTTTATCATGGAACTGCAAGGGGTAAAAAAAACTGAACGCCTGCAACGGGCCATGGATTTACTATCTGCTGTAGGTATAGACGGCAAGGCCAACAACCGACCCAATCAACTTTCCGGTGGTCAGCAACAGCGTGTAGCCGTCGCAAGGGCATTGGCCAGTCACCCGCAGTTCATTCTGGCCGATGAGCCCACCGCTAATTTGGATTCATCCTCAACTGGCCAGCTATTGGATATCATGGCAAAACTCAATGCTGACGAGGGCATGACCTTCCTGTTTTCTACCCATGACCAGCGAGTTATTGACCGAGCAAGGCGGGTCATCACGCTAGAAGATGGCAAAGTCATCAGTGATGTCCATGTCTGACTTCCCTCAGCGAGCCTATAAGCCAGATCGACTTGACGACGAGGAGGTTGCGCGGCGCGCTCAGGTCTACCGTCAAAACATACAGCAACGCCGTTCCATCCGGCATTTCTCCAAGGATGCCGTAGATGCATCAGTCATTGACGACCTGATTGCCACTGCTGCTTCTGCACCGTCTGGTGCCAACAAGCAACCCTGGACCTTCTGCGCCATCAGTGACCCCGCCATCAAACGGCGCATTCGGGAAGCTGCAGAGGAAGAGGAAAAGGCTTTTTATTCAAGCCGAGCCAGCGAGGCATGGCTCAAGGACCTTGAGCCCTTAGGGACCGACTGGCGCAAGCCATTCCTTGAAGACGCCCCCTGGTTGATTGTGGTTTTTCGTAAAAGCACCACCATTCAACCCGATGGCAGTCAGGGGAAAAACTACTACGTGCAAGAATCTGTTGGCATTGCCTGTGGTTTTCTCATAGCTGCTATACACCAGGCAGGCCTATCCACCTTGACTCACACGCCAAGTCCCATGGGGTTTCTCGCAACCATTCTCGACCGACCATCGAATGAAAAACCCTTCTTGCTTTTGCCTGTGGGGCATGCTGCCGAAGGCAGCATGGTTCCAGACATCCATCGCTTGCCATTGGATGATGTCCGCAGGCCTTTCGTGGAGGACTGACTCAGTTGCGTTTGGCCACCGTGGCCATGTCGTCGTATCTAACCATAGGCTTTCACGTCGCCATAGCTAGCAAGCCCTTGATAACCTTGTCTGCCCTCGCCTTACCTACGCAGGTCACCAAGTCTTCGCGGCTAGCTTTCTTGACACCCTTGAGAGACTTGAACGTGTTGAGCAGGGTTTCAACAGCCTGAGGGCCTATGCCCGGAATGGCTTCCAACTGTGACTTGATGCCGGACTTGCTGCGTTGCTTTCTGTGATGGGTGATGCTGAAGCGGTGTGCTTCATTCCTTGCCTGTTGAATCACCTTCAAGGTTTCTGATCGCTTGTCCAAATACAGAGGAACCGAATCCCCAGGAAAGTAGATCTCTTCCAAGCGCTTAGCAATCCCGATGATGGCGATGACCCCTCGCAAGCCAAGGTCTTCCAGTGCCTTGACTGATGCGCTCAACTGACCCTTGCCGCCATCAATCACAATGAGTTGTGGCAAGCCCACCCCTTCCTCCTTGAGCCGGGTATACCGTCGGGTGATGACCTCTGCCATGGTGGCATAATCATCTGCCCCAACAACGGTCTTGACATTGAAGTGGCGGTAATCTCGCTTGGAGGGCTTCCCGTCCTTGAACACGACACAAGCGCTCACCGGGTATTCCCCTTGCAGGTTAGAGTTGTCAAAGCACTCAATGTGACGCGGTTCATTGGAGAGCCTCAGATCAACCTTCATTTGCTGCATGATGCGATTGGCATGGCGTTCAGGGTCAACAATCTGCAGGTTCTTGATTCGCTCTAGCTTCAAGGCCTTTGCATTTCTCAGACTCATGTTGATAACCTCCTTTTTCTGCCCGCGCTGCGGTACCTGGATCGTAACGTCTTGAAGGGGCAGCTCAACTGGCTCAGAGCAAAGGATTTGCTTGCAATCAGACTGAAAGGTCAACCTGAGTTCAGGGATGGTCAAGCGAAGCAAATCGGCATCGCTTTCATCCAATGGCTTTTTGATTTCAATGCTGTGGCTATGCACAACAGCGCCTTGCCTGACTAGGATGCAATTCACATAGCCAAAGGTGGCATCGCTTGTTGCCGTGAACACATCCAAATCGCCCAAGTTTGCCGTCACCACCGTACTTCTTGCAGTGTACTTTGCCAGGTGGTCAAGCTTTTCCTTGATGGCTTGAGCTGCCTCAAAGTCTTGCCTGGTTGAATGAGCCATCATTTGGCCATGAAGGTGCTTCTTGGTTGCGCTGAAATGGCCCTTTAGCAGCTGCCTAGCCGCATGAATATCCTTCAGGTAATCTTCCTCTGACTGCAGGGCTTCACAGGGCCCTTTGCAATTGCCTATTTGGTATTCCAAGCACAGGCGATGCTTCTTGTCTTGAATGGACTGCTCGCTGAGGTTCAGTTTGCATGTCCTCAAGGTGGTGATCTGATTGATCAAACTCAAGGCTGTTTTCATCACCCGAATCGATGCATACGGTCCAAAGTATTCACTGCCATCATCCACCTTGCGCCGCGTGGAAAACAGGCGGGGGAATCGCTCATTTTTGATGCATATCCATGGGTAGCTCTTGTCATCCTTCAACAGGATATTGAAGCGCGGCTGATGTTTTTTAATCAAGGTGTTTTCCAACAACAAGGCATCAAACTCCGTGGGCGTTTCAATGACCTGGATGTCTGCAATGCGCTTGACCAACAAGGTCAATCGGGCAGACTCATGGGTCTTGCTGAAATAGGAGCTAACCCGCTTTTTCAAGTCCTTTGCCTTGCCGACATAGATCACCTTACCCTCTGCGTCCAGGTGATGGTAGACCCCGGGTTGATGGGGCAAAGTTTTGATGGTATGTGCAAGCTTGTCAGTCACCTTCAATGATACAAAAAAGCCTCCCCAAAATGGGGAGGCTCTCCATCCGTTAAACTGGATTTTTTAGCATTACTTGGTCAGCAACGTGATGCTTCCCTTGGTGTCACCTGAGATGGCGTTGGGGTTATCCTTGACGCGCAAGACATAGAAATACGTGCCATCCGCAAGGAGTCGACCACTTTGGTCGCGTCCTTGCCATGGGTTGGCGTTATCGTATTGATCGTTCTCATACACAATGTGTCCATAGCGATTCATGATAATGAGGTGACGTGTAGTCGTATAACTCATGATGCCTTGAATGATGAAATTGTCATTCTGCCCAGAGCCGTTGGGCGTAATCACGTTAGGGACCACCAAGCTGTCAACTGGGGGAATGGGTGGAACAGGCTCACCAAACTCTATCCAGTTAGAGTAAGCTGTATCAATCAAGCGGTTTGCATTGGCCGTTCGAACACGAACAGCGTACTGTCCGGGAGGCAGGCTGTTGTGAGAGACCGTGGCAAAGGTGTCAGTGATGGGGTTGTTGTATTCCTCCCACTGGTATTGTCCCGGATTGCCCGTCACATTACGGCCAAATTCAACTTGGTACTGTGGGGTGGGCCAAACATTGTAATGGTTCCAAACCACGGGGATATTCTCCGTGTCTGTCATGTCGCCACGCAGCCAGATGCTGTTTCCCACGTTGGACAACGGCTGTGACAAACCATTGACAAAGGCCTCCAGGCGGTAGCGGTAGTGTTGTGCGTCAACATCAATACCCCCCAAGGAATAGTCAGCGAAATCCCTCAAGGATGAATCAGACAGGTTGGTCACCACATTGAAGGTTGCACCTGCGTCATCTGATCGCCAGACACGGAATGAGTTGAACAAATGAGAAAAATCAGCAAAGGCTATGGAGTCAACGTCCCAATACACATGGGGGTTGATGTCATCATCGATGGTCACATTCGTGACATCCATGACCCAATCCACACAGTCGGTGACATGCAAAATAATGGTGTCGTATTCGTTCATATCCTTGCCACATTTGTTGAGCAAGGTGTTGCCGTCATTGCCAATCTTTGAGTACAGGTAGTAGTCCCCGTTCATGGATAAGGGCTTGAAAAGTTTCACGCGCAAGGAGTCCGTCTCGCCATTGACATCACAGAATGTCTGCAATTGATCAATGGGAATGGGTTGACCATTGGGGGCCGTTAGACGGAAATCAGAGCCGTCAGGCGAAACAGAGATGCACTCAACTCCCAATGTGAAGTGCAGCATCACCGCAGAATCCAAACAGTTGTAGTCCACCTGTTGGCGACCTTGCGCATCCAGTGACACACCCGGTGCATTTTGATCCAATTTCACGCCTTGATTCACAATGGGGTTGCAGTTTGATGCTACGGAAACCTGAATCTCTCGATTGGAGGAACCCACTTTTTCCCAGAAAAGGTAGGTCGAATCGTAGCGGTACTCATTCACCCGCAAGGCAATTACTGAGGTCTCTGCCTGAATGGCAATGAAGTTGATGTTGCCTGACTTTGAGTCTAAGGTGAAAGGGGCTAGTGTCGATGTATGGATAGGGTCCAAGAATGTGTACCCTGCAGAATACGGAACGGATACACCGCCAGTTCCCCAGGCAAATTCCCTAGCAGGAACCAATTCGTAGTTGATGGAATCGCCATCAAACTCATGAGCATTTTGCAAATAGTTGATGTGACCACCGATGCATATGTACGCTAGTGGCGTTGACAAAAAGACAGGTGAACTGTTGTATCCGAGTGTGTTGTTCAATTCTGCCTCAAAATAGAAACCCTGGCTGGCTGAGTTCACAATGCCTGTGATACCAGGAGGTCGACAGCAGGACTGCCAGTACATGACATAGTCATTGCAGGACTGCGTCAAGATGACATAGCCAATGTAGATGTTCACCATGGGGGTGAAGGTGGAGTTGGTGTTGGAGATGCAATCGTAGGCACCCAATGACGCTGCACTGAATTCAGGCTGCGACAATGTACAGCTAAGGTTGGTGCTCACGTTACAGCTTGATGAGGTTATATTGACAGTTTGAGCTGTCCCTAGGCCTACACCTGTTTGCTGGCGGTAGATCACCAATTTCACGCGGTACTGGCCGGTAACGCCTGTGGAGTCACCCACGTACTTGTATTGGATATCACCGCCAAGAATGTGAGAGGCTTCTGCCTGGAAAGACCAGGTCACGGCAATCAAAAGAAGGAGAATAAAGCGTTTCATATTCAAACAGTTTTTGCGCAAGCGCGGTTATGGGTTAACGAATTTAAGGCATGATTGCAGCAATCTAAGGGGAAATCGCTCATTGACGTATACCAATGAGTCAACGATGCCCTTAGAGGGTTTTTCGTAAGCGAGCCACAGGGATATTCAACTGCTCTCGGTACTTGGCAATGGTGCGGCGGGCAATGGGATAGCCCTTGTCTTTCAGCAACTTAGCAAGCGCGTCATCTGCCATGGGCTGGCGGCTGTCTTCCTCTGATACCGCGTCTTCCAGAATTTTCTTGATCTCCCTTGTGCTGACCTCTTCACCCTCTGCATTGGTCATGGATTCCGAAAAGAAGGTTTTGATCAACTTGGTGCCAAAAGGGGTTTGCACGTATTTCTGACTTGCCACACGGCTCACAGTAGAAATGTCCATGTCAATCTCATCCGCAATGTCCTTGAGGATCATGGGGCGCAATTTGCGATCATCCCCACTAAAGAAATACGCCTTCTGGTAGTTCATGATGGCTGACATGGTTATCAGTAAGGTGTGCTGACGTTGCTTGATGGCCTCAACAAACCACTTGGCTGCATCAATTTTTGACTTGATGAAATGGAAGGCTTCCTTGTCTGCCTTGCCGCCTTGCTGCTTTACATCCTTGTAATGGCTTAGCATGTCCTTGTAGGATCTGGACACATTGAGCTCCGGGGCATTGCGGCCGTTAAGGCGCAGCTCAAGCTGGCTGTCAACCACCTCAATGGTGAAGTCGGGGATGATGGCATGGGCACTCAAGCTGCCTCCACTGACTGCCACTGCACCAGGTTTTGGGTTGAGTCTGCCAATGGCTTCAATGGCAGCTTTGAGCTCATCCTCATTCACATGAAGGGATTCCATGATTTTACTGTAATGCCTTTTAGACAGGGATGCGAAATGCTTAGTAACCACCTTCAGGGCTAATGCCCAATGCCCTTCCTTGGGTTTTCTTTGGATTTGAGCTGCCAAACATGACTGCACATCGTTGGCTGCGATGCCTGCGGGTTCCATGCTTTGAATCACTTCCAAGGCGGACTGCAGTTCATCGACCTCAATCATTAAACCCATGGAAAAGGCCAGGTCATCCACGATGTCCACAAGGGCTCTCCTGAGGTAACCATCATCCTCCAGGGTTCCAATCAGGTACTTACACAAAGCTTCTTTTTGGGGAGCCAAGCTTCGCATGGCCAGCTGATCATGGAGGGTGTCTCGCATGTCTTTTGTCTGCACAATCGGTGCCTCATAAAGCTCATCATCCGCTGAGTAATTGCTGATACTTCGCTCATAATCCGGCGTGTCATCATCGGTGAGGTAGTCCTCAAGTCCATCAAAGTCATCGGATGCAGCCTCTTCTTCCTGCGCTGAATCATCCCAGTCATCTGTTTCTTCCTTCTGCTCTAAGGTGCCATCTTCCAAGGCAGGGTTTTCCTCCAATTCCTCCTCAATGCGATCCTCCAATGCCTGTGATGACAGCTGGATGAGCTTCATTAATTGAATTTGCTGGGGGGAGAGCTTCTGCTGAAGCCTCAAGCCAAGGGACTGCTTCAACATGCCTTAAAATGCTGCGTTACCTGGGGTTCTTGGGAAGGGAATCACGTCGCGAATATTTCCCATGCCCGTCACGAACTGAACCATGCGTTCAAAACCCATCCCAAATCCGCTATGCACACAGGTGCCAAACTTTCTTGTATCCAGGTACCAGTCCAAATGCGCAGGATCAATGCCAGCAGCTTCCATTTTTTCAACCAAGACATCATGGCGCTCTTCACGCTGACTTCCTCCAATCATTTCACCAATGCCGGGAAACAGCACATCCATCGCGCTGACGGTTTTCCCGTCCTCGTTCATCCGCATGTAGAATGCTTTGATACTTGCGGGGTAATCAAAAAGAATGACTGGTGACTTGAAATGCTTTTCCACCAGGAATCTTTCGTGCTCCGATTGCAAATCCATGCCCCAGTCTTCAACGGGGTACTTGAACTTGCCTTTTTTGTTGGGTTTGCTTCGTTTGAGCACTTCAATAGCCTCTGTGTAGGAACAGCGCACGAAGGGGTTGTCCAACACAAATTGTAATTTCTCCACAAGACCCATTGTTGCACGCTGCGCTTGAGGCTTCAATTGCTCCTCTTTTTGCATTCGCTCATCAAGAAATTCTAGGTCTGCCTTGCAGCGATCCATCACCGCAGCAATGATATGCTTGGAAAAGGCCTCGGACAGTTCCATGTTGTCCTCCAAATCAGCAAAAGCAACTTCAGGTTCAATCATCCAGAATTCACTGAGATGACGTGTCGTGTTAGAGTTTTCAGCACGGAATGTGGGTCCAAAGGTGTAAATTTTCCCTAAGGCCATGGCGCCCAGCTCCCCTTCCAATTGGCCACTGACCGTCAAGTTGGTTTTTTGACCAAAGAAGTCCAGATCGTAGTCAGGCTTGCCCTCCTCATTGATTGGTATGGCTTTTTCCGGCAACGTGGTTACGCGAAACAGCTCCCCTGCCCCTTCCGCATCACTCGACGTGATGATGGGTGTGTGCAAGTGGTAGAACCCCTCCTTGTTAAAGAACTCATGAACCGCAAAAGATGCAGCGTGTCGTATGCGCATCACCGCGGCCATGGTGTTGGTTCGCATGCGAAGGTGCGCCTTTTCGCGAAGGAATTCCATTGAGTGCTTTTTAGGCTGCAACGGGTAATCATCAGCAGAAGCATCACCCAAAATAGACAGATCTGTGACATGCAGTTCCACCAACTGACCGGAACCCTTGCTTTCGACCAGCTTGCCATCAACCCGCAGGCAAGCACCTGTTGTGATGCGCTTGAGCAAGTCCTCACCCATGGATTCAAAATCAACCACGGCCTGTAAATTGGCAAGGCAGGAGCCATCATTGAGTGCAATGAAGCGCTTGGAGCGGAAGGTTCTGACCCAGGCCTGAACCTGAATGGCTTGTCCCTGAGGTCTTGTGGTAAGAATTTGGTCGATGCGCGGTGTTGGCATGGTCTGTGATAGGGTTCTTTCAAGACAAAGGTGCACTTTTTCCGGCATTCTGACCCCCTTCAAGGGATGAATGCATCGAGAATCTCTGATAAAGCTTGATTCAAAACGCCTCAGACAGAGAGCGCAAGGAAACGTTTTTAACATTAATTGTTTCCAATGGGCATTCCCGACTTATCTTTGCCGGCCATGAGTCCATTAAACCAAGATCATCATCAAAGCATTTTGCAGCGCGCCTCAGGCTTATTCAAGCGCTGCGGCATCAAAGCTGTGACCATGGACGATGTGAGCAAAGACTTGTCTATTAGCAAGAAAACCCTCTACCAGTATTTCAAAAACAAGGGTGACCTTGTGCAGCAGTCCGTTGCTTATGTTTTTTTACAGCGACACAATGAGGCCCTTGCCATTCAAGCCAAGCACGACAATGCTGTGGATGAATTGATTGCACTGAATGAGAATATTATTCAGACACTAGAAAAGCATACCCCAATGATGCTTTTTGCTCTAAAGAAGTACCACAACAAAACCTATCAATGGCTTGATCAAAAGCGCAAAAGCGTCACGCTTGAGATCTACTCATCGAATCTCAAACGCGGCATAGATCAAGGCCTCTACCATGGACAAGTCACCATGCGTGATGTCTCCTACCTGCGTTACAGCCAAATCACTGTCCTAATGGAGGATGATGATTTGACCAACGACATTCCGCTCAGAAATACCTTGCTTTCTTCCAGTCTGGATCTCTACATCAGGGCTATCGCAACGCCTCAAGGTCTTTCCTATTATCGAGAACACAGCCAATCAATCATAGCTAACCCAGAGACAATCAAACCCCTGTCATGAAACAACTACTCTTGCTATCAGCTTGCCTCATGGGCACACTGCTGTCCGCGCAAAACCCCATTCAGCTGAGCTTGAAGCAAGCCATGGCGTTGAGTGAAACCAACAACGCAGACGTCCGCGTACAATCCCTTGAGAAGCTCGTGGCAAAAAAAGTCCTGTTGCAAAACATCGCCATTGGCTTGCCTTCGGTGTCTGTTGGCGGCAACTATGTAGATAACATCGACTTGCCTTCGCAGTTTTTTGACATCAACCAGGACGGTGTGATCGATGAATTGAAGTTTGGTACCCGCTACAGCTCAGCAGGTCAGTTATCTGTCAATCAGTTGGTCTTTGACGGCTCCTACTTTGTGGCTGTGCTAGCCGCAGATGTCCTTAAGGGCATGGCTGACATCAGTTACGAGCAATCGGTCATCAATGCACGCACAGCCACGGCAAAATCCTACCACATGCTTGTCATCCTTCAAGGCAATGTGGACAATGTCATCAAGAGCTTGCGCATTGCTGCAGACGCTGTAGATGATATGCAGGCCATGCACGATGAAGGCCTTGTTGAGCAAAGTGATGTGGACCAACTTGCCTTGAACATGGGGCAACTAGAGTCTGCCCTGGCTTATGCGCAATCCATGCATGCGGTGAACGCCAACTTGCTCAAATTACAGTGTGGACTTAGCGAGGATGTGACCCTGCAATTGACAAGTTCCTTGACGTCCCTGATGCTTTCAGCCAATCAAGGTCGCAGTTTGCTAGACACGCAATTTGACGTGAATGGCCATGTGGATTTCCGCGCCCTAGCAGTCCAGCGCATGGGGCAATCCTTGAATATGAAGAATGAAGCCATTCAATTTCTCCCAAAAGTTTACGCGGGCTATGCCTTGAGCCAACAATACGTGAGTGAGGGTGCCAACGTTTGGGACATGGGTGGCATCTCAGCTAACAACAATGCCTTCAGCTCATGGAACGTTAGCGCAAAATGGGACCTATTCACCTCGGGTCGACGGCTGGCTAAATTCCAAGAACAGCAAATCAAGTTGCAAGAGCTAGACATCCTTTTGGATCACACTGCGCAAGCCCTTGCTATCCAGCAATCCACGGCTAAAGCTGAATTTCAACATGCCCTTGCTGACTACCAACTGCAAAGCCGCAATGTCACGATGGCAAAGTCCATTTTGGATGACACCCAAGTCAAGTTAAAAGCTGGCATGGCAACGTCCATGGCTTTCACCCAGGTGCAAAGCCAGTACCAGCAAGCTTTATCTGCACAGCTATCCGCCGCCCAACAGGCACTGAACAATCACGTCAATCTCGAGCAAGCGCTCGGACAATCCACCCATTCATCTCTTAACGACTGAACCCATGACTACAAAAATCCTACCCACCTTATCGCTAGCAGCTCTGCTTGCCTGTTCGCCTGAAGCGCCCCAAACGGACCTTGCTTTGCTTCAACAACAACGCGACTCCATTGCCCTTTTAGCCTCTGGTCTCGATGACAAAATCAGCCAGCTTGATTTGTTGATTGCGGCAAAAGACAGCAACAGCAACCTCAGCACCGTCACCACCACACCACCTATGGTTGGAGCATTCAGCCACAGCTTCAAGGCCTTTGGCTCTGTTCATTCTGACCAAAGTGTCTCGCTCTACCCTGAAATGGGCGGCAGCATCACAGACATCCACGTGCGTGGCGGTCAGCGTGTGAAAGCAGGAGACCTATTGCTCTCCGTTGACAATGCCATGATTCTGGCCAGCCTTGCAGGGGTTAAGTCGCAACTTGCATTGGCTGAAGCTCTTTATATTAAACAATCGTCACTCTGGGAAAAGGGCATTGGCAGCGAAGTCCAATTCCTCCAAGCCAAGACCAATCAGGCAAGCCTTCAGGCGCAGCTAAACAGTGTCAATGAGCAGCTTCAGATGACAGAAATGGTGGCGCCCTTTGCCGGCACCGTTGAGGAGGTCATGGCCAATGCGGGTGAGTTTGCAATGCCTGGCCAGCCTTTGATCCGCTTGGTGAGCCAAAGCGGTTTGCGGTTAGACCTGCACGTGCCAGAGTCTTATATCAGCAAGCTCCATGTCAATAACTTAGCTGTCATGCACTTTGACGCCTTAGGTAAGGTCATTGAGGGACGCATCAGTCAGGTTGGCGGCTACATCAACCCCGGGAGTCGCACCTTCCGCGTCTCGGTAACCTTGCCACAGTCAAGGGACTTCAAGCCCAACATGATGGCTTCAGTCGATCTCTTTGATTACGCCGTTGACAGTGCCCTGTTCATTCCAAGCCGTCTGGTGCTCCAAAACACAGAGGGTGATGATTTCACCTATGTGTACCAAGCCAATGGCCTGAGTGGTCTGGTGGTCAAGCGTGCCTTGTCAATAGGTGTAAGCAACGCCAACCACACAGAAATTTTAAGTGGACTGAAACCTGGTGATCAACTCATTGACAAGGGTATCCGTTCAGTGCAAAATGGCCAGCGCGTCAAGCAACTTACAAGCAAGTAAACCATGTCAAAGCAATCGCGAACAAGCCGCTCTTTTGGGCTAACCAATTGGGCCGTTGACAACCAAGTCACCGTCATGGTGTTGACTGTCATCATTTTAATCGCAGGACTTATGTCCTATGTAGCCATGCCCGCTGCATCCTTCCCTGATGTTGATCAGCCAACTATTTTTGTAAGCACGCCCTACCCCGGCAATTCACCAGTAGATATTGAACGGTTGATCTCTCGCCCCTTGGAGCAGGAAATCAACACCCTTTCTGGTGTAGATAAAATCAGCTCTACCTCTCTTCAAGGGTTTTCCACCATTGAGGTGACATTCAACTTTGATGTGCCTGTTTCTGAGGCGCTCAGCAAGGTAAAGGACAGGGTGGACGCCGCCCGATCAGGGCCAGATTTCCCCAACGATCTGCCTTTAGACCCAAGCATTCAAGAGCTGAACATCTCTGAATTGATGCCGATCATGAACATCAATCTGTCGGGAGATTTCACCTCAGATCAATTGCTAGTCTATGCAGAATACCTCCAAGAAAATCTAGAGAATCTATCTTCTATTTCAGCTGCTGATATCCGCGGTATCGATGCAAAAGAAGTTCGCATTTTGATGGACCAGCACCGCATGGAATTCTTGCAAATTAGCTTCAGAGATGTAGCTGACGCCATAGAAATGGAAAACCGATCCATGTCTGGCGGAGACTTGCTAGTGGGCGGCTACCGCCGCAATGTTCGCATCATTGGAGAATTTGAATCCCTAGAAGACATCCGATCCATCATCGTCAAGCATGAAAAGGGCAACATCGTCTACCTGCGTGACATCGCTACAGTTGAATTTGACGCCATCGAGCGCGAAAGCTATGCACGCCAGTTTCAAGACCCAGTTGTCACCTTAGATATCAAAAAACGTTCTGGGGAAAACCTCATCTTGGCCTCAGCATCCATCAATGAATTGGTGGCACAGGCTCAAGCAGATTTCTTCCCGCCCAACCTGCAAATTGCTATAACTAATGACCAGTCTACACGCACCAAAAATCAGGTCGCTGAACTTGAGAACTCGATCATTTTTGGTGTCCTATTGGTTGTTTTGGTATTGACCTTTTTCTTAGGCCTTCGCAACGCCCTTTTTGTTGGTATTGCCATTCCGCTTTCCATGCTGTTAAGCTTCTTCATCCTCAACACAATGGGCGTAACCTTGAATTTCATGGTCCTCTTTGCCTTGGTGCTATCCCTTGGGATGTTGGTTGACAACGGCATTGTCATTATAGAGAATGTCTACCGCTTCATGAGCGAAGGATACAGCGCCATTCAGGCTGCTAAAATGGGCGCAGCAGAGGTGGCAACGCCCATTATCGCCTCCACAGCAACCACGCTTGCTGCCTTTATTCCTTTAGCCCTGTGGCCTGGAATGATTGGCGAATTCATGAAATTCTTGCCGATGACATTGATCATTGTGTTACTCTCTTCTTTGTTTGTTGCACTGGTTATCAATCCCGCATTGGCTTCCATATACATGAAGCTGGAAGAGAAGGCTATGGACAAGGCCAAATGGCTTCGCATTGGCCTAATTGCAAGCCTGGTTGGCCTGCCTATCAACCTTGTGGGTGGTGTGGTGTTGATGGGGAATCTCATCTTTGTTACCGGCCTATCGATATTGTTCTACATCTTCGTGCTGGAACCAGGCACTGCCTATTTCCAAAGCAAGGCCTTGCCTCGATTGGAGAAAGGTTACAATACAATGATTGCCTACGCCCTTGCTGGCAAGATGGCCATCAAAGTTTTCGCTGGCACTGTGGTCCTACTTTTTCTTTCCATTATCCTACTTGGCATCATGCCGCCAAAGGTGACTTTCTTCCCTGATGCGCAGCCAAATTTGGCCAACATTTACCTGGAATTGCCTGTGGGCACAGACATCGAAGTCACCAACAGCTTGACCAAGCAACTGGAAGCAGAAATTGTTGAGTTGATGTCAGTGTACACCTATGATCGCAATGGCAAACCCTACAATTATTTGGTTGAGTCTATTGTAGCTCAGGTTGGGAAAGGAACTGGCGATCCCCAGGAAGGACCTTCACAAAACGCCACACCGCACAAAGCAAAAATCATTGTCGCCTTTCGCGAGGCTAAGCTTCGTGTAGATGGCGATGGTCAGACCTTTGTTTCAACCCTAGCGCTGCAGCGCATTCGCGAACAACTGTCAGAAGTTCCAGGCGCATCCATTGTGGTAGAAAAGGACCAAATGGGTCCTCCGCAAGGCGCTGCAATCAACATGGAGGTCACAGGCAACTCCTACCCTGAAGTGCTAGCTCAGGCTGAGCGACTCAAAGCAATGATTGAATCATCAACTGTCACAGGCTACGATGAGTTAAAGCTAGATATAGTCAGCGGCAAGCCAGAGTTGCCAATCACGGTGGACCGCGAAAAGGCTAGAAGCCTTGGCATTTCAACAAGTCAGATTGGTGATGGCCTCCGCACAGCTTTGTTTGGTAAGGAAATCAGCCGTTTCAAAACTGATGATGATGACTACCCCATCAATCTGCGATTTGCCAATAACTACCGCTACAACCTGGAGGATTTGATGAATCAACGCATCACCTTCAGAGACCAAAGTTCTGGCAAAATCGTACAGGTGCCCATCAGTACGCTAGCTACAGCTAGCAAGTCCAGTACATTCTCTGCCGTGAAACGCAAAGACCTCAAGAGGGTCATCACGCTCTATTCTGGCGTGAGAGAGGGCGCTAACGCCAACGAGGTAGTTGAGTCCATCAAAACCCTACTGGCAGATGTGACCTACCCAGAGGGCATCTCTATGAGTTTCACCGGGCAACAAGAAGCGCAGGCAAAAGAAATGGCCTTCTTGTCTAAAGCCCTTTTGGGAGCGGTATTCATGATTTTCTTGATCATGGTGAGCCTGTTCAACTCTGCCAGAATTCCCATCCTAATAATGGTGACAGTGATTCTTTCATTGATTGGTGTCTTCTCTGGCTTGCTCATTTTCCGCATGGAATTTGTGGTCATCATGACCATGATTGGCATCATTTCTCTGGCGGGCGTCGTTGTCAACAACGCCATTGTCATGGCTGATTATGCCGGGCAGCTACTCAGTAGAAAAAAGGAGGAGCTTGGCATAGAGCCACATGAATATTTGCCCGTGAGCGCCTTGGCTGAGCCCCTTGCTCAAGCAGGTGTGACCCGCTTGCGACCTGTGCTATTGACAGCCATCACAACCATCCTTGGCCTGTTACCCCTGGCAACTGGCATGAACTTTGACTTTTTCAGTCTGTTCACTGAAAACGATCCACAACTCTACTTTGGTGGAGATAACGTGGCATTCTGGGGACCCATTTCATGGACGGTTATCTTTGGCTTAGCCTTTGCCACCTTCCTAACCCTTGTGATTGTTCCCGTGATGCTGTTCTTGACTGAGCGTATTCGTTCCAAGCGCTACTATCGAAAGATAACAGCAGCATAGGGCTACCTTTGTGTCATGACGCTTCCCTCCCTTGAAGCTTTGCGACAGATGTCACCTGACCAACTGAGTCAGGTGGCAACTGACGCGGTAGCTCGCATGATTGCATTGACGCATCGAAAACCTGGCCATATGGCATCTAGTGCCGGTGTTGCGCAGCTCACTGTGGCCCTACATGCGTTGATGGATAGCCCGCGGGATTTGCTGATTTGGGACGTTGGCCACCAAGCCTACATCCACAAATTGCTAACCGGCAGAGAAGGGGTTTTTTCCAACAACCGTGAGCCTGATGGGCCAAGTGGATTCCCTAAAAGGGACGAGTCTCCCTATGACGCATTTGGAACGGGTCATTCATCCACTGCTTTATCTGCCTTGATTGGCATGGCGCGTGCTGATGCCTTGCAATCGATTTCGCGAAAGCGCGTTGCCGTTGTTGGCGATGGCGCCTTTACTAGCGGAATGATCTACGAAGCCATGAACAATGCAGGGGGTCATGGTGATGATGTCCTTCTGATTCTCAACGACAATGGCAAAGCCATTGAAGACAATGTAGGCGCATTGCATAACCACAAACGCTACCAAGCTTTCGCTGATTCGCTCAACTGGTCCTACCTCGGTGATGTGGATGGGCGCAACATGGTCGACCTGTTAACTGCTCTTGAGTTAGCCATGGACAGCAAGGGGCCGCGCATGCTCCGCATTCTCACCCAGAGACCCAGCAGCAATGACCTAGGTATTGCCTCCCAGGCCCCATCAACGAACGCATTTCAAAAGGCCTTTGCGCGCAGCTTGATCCAATTAGCTCAAGAGGACAAACGCATTGTGGGGCTCACAGCAGCCATGGCTACCGGTTGTAGCTTGGACGATTTCAGGGCCGTTTTCCCCGAACGGTTTTTTGATGTTGGAATAGCAGAGCCTCACGCCATAACTGCCGCTGCCGGGATGGCCACACAAGGCCTCAGACCCGTTGTCAACATGTACAGCACCTTTGCGCAGCGCGCTGTGGACCAGTGGATTCATGATGTGGCTTTGCAGCGACTTCCGGTGATTCTTTGCTTAGATCGTGCAGGCATCGTCGGTGAAGATGGCAGCACCCATCATGGGGTCTTTGATCTTGCCCTGTTTCGTGCTGTGCCCCACACGGCCATCTGGGCGCCACGCGATGAGGACAGTTTGCGGGAAGCCATGCAGCAAGCCTTGGCTTATGGTGGGCCGTCGATCATTCGTTACCCCAAAGGCCAGGTGCCCGATTTGCCTGAGCCCGCACAGCGGGGCAATCAAGCAGATGTCTTCCAAATGGGCACTGGGGTGGTCCATTGGTGCATGGGGACCACCATTGTGGATGCCTTGCGCGAAGCGGCAACTTCGGACTCTGTGGTTGACCTTCGAATGATCAAACCCATCGCCCCAGCGCTTTTAGAGCGCTTTGCAAAGAACCATTACCAATGGATTGTTTGGGAGGATGCACAAGCCATCAATGGCCTGGGATCTGCACTGGCCTCCTGGTTAGCAGAACGAGGCATTCAGGGCATTCAATGCCTGCGAAAGGGCTACCCAGATCGCTTCATTGGCCATGGCCCAAGGGAAACCTTGATTGCCGACAATCAGCGGTAACCAGCTGCGCTTTTATTCAATAGCCAAGGGCTTCGCGAACGCGTGCCAAGGTAGCTTTAGCCACAGGTCGGGCACGATCTGCACCCACCTTCAGCGCAGCGTGAACCGCCTCTGGGTTAGCCATGAAGTGGTCAAAACGTTTGCGTTCATCAGCAAATCGGCTCAACAGCAAATCGAGCAAGGCCTTTTTTGCGTGGCCATAGCCATAGCCTCCTGAGCGGTAGTTAGCCTGCATTTCTGCCAGATCATCTGCTGTGGCAAGCAAGGCATACAACTGAACAACCGTGCAGCTGTCCGGGTCCTTTACCTCATCCAAGGTCTTGGAGTCGGTGTTGATGGACATGACTTGATTTTTCAACTGCTTTTCTGGCAAAAAGATGTCAATGACATTGCCGTAGCTCTTGGACATTTTCTTGCCATCGATGCCAGGAATCGTCATCACAGAACTGTCGATGCGCGGCTCAGGAACGACGAGGACTGGTTGGCCTGTTTGATGGTTCAAGGCCTTTGCTATGTCGCGGGTCATTTCCAAATGCTGTTTTTGATCCTTGCCAACAGGGACAATGTCCGCATCATACAACAAGATGTCTGAGGCCATCAACACTGGGTAATCGAACAAACCCGCATTGACGTCAGCCAGCTTAGCAGCCTTGTCCTTGAAGCTGTGCGCATTGGCAAGCATGGGGAAGGGCGTGAAGCAGTTGAGGTACCAGGTCAGCTCTGTGCATTCCGGCAAATCACTCTGTGCATAGAAGACCACCTTGTTCACGTCCAAGCCACAAGCCAGCCAGGCAGCTGCCGTAGTCAATAAATTTTCCCTTCGCGCAGTGGCATCCTTGACCGTGGTGAGGGAATGCAAATCTGCAATGAACAGGTAGGCATCATTGCTTGGCTCATTGGCCAACTCAATGGCAGGCAAAATAGCTCCCAGGATATTGCCTAGGTGCTGTCTTCCGGATGATTGAATGCCTGTGAGTATGCGTGCCATGTGACAAAGGTATTCGGGCAGGGCTTATGGCGCACTTTGTTTTCAAATAAAAAAGCCCAGCACGAATGCTGGGCTTTCAGTCAATTATCAGATGGGTTTAGCCATTCTTGAACGGTAGGTGCGGATTTTGGATCCATCCAGCAGCCCATGACACAAAGTTATAACCCACAGTGTAGATTGCGAGGTACACATAGAATGTCGCCAAGTACATGATGGCATTCACCATCGTGCTAAATACACCAACGACTTGATCCCATTCCCAGGCACCTGAGAAGGATCCAGCGTCACTACCAGCAGCAGAAAGGCTGCCAATGTCGACGTACGGCAAATTGTCACTGACCGTAGCGGTCATCCAATCAACCCATGGGGTCAAAGCGCCAACAATGTCAGCTCCGCCACCAAGTGGGGCGTAAACCGTTGCGCCAAAGATGGTTGCAACAGCCATACAGAGAGCCTGCGTGAAAATGATCAAGGCACCCAACTCACCCACAAGGCGAATGTTTGTGCGCATGACATCCTTTGCAAGGAATTCAACCATGTTGGTATGGCCACCGGCAAAGCCGTCGCCGCGAACACGGATCACGTTGGAAATAGCAAATGCTGCAACCAAACAAATCAATGTGGTTACAATACTGCCTGCGATACCCATTCCATCTGCATTGGAGAAGAAATCTTGAGCACCGTCAAAGATGTCAACCAACATATAAGCCGCCATTGCGACTGCCAATATGGAATAGATGGTTTGGAAATAGCTACGAACGCCGTCGTTGCTGTCGAAGCCGTCAAGGGTGTCACCCACTCGAGAGCCTAATACGCGACCTGCCAATTGTCCGGGCAAATCGAGAACTTTTTGAATGATTTCATTCATGATATTTAGGAATTTTGATTTCCATGAATTTATTAAAATCTTCAAACATGGCCATGCTTGGCATTATTAAAAAATGCAAATATTTCCCCTGGAGCCCTACAGCCCTTTCTGTCATTGACCTATGGAACAACGAGAAATGTTCATAACTTTTGATTGAAGAAGGGGCATTGGCTTGGGTCCTTTGGCGCTGTTTGTCAACTTATTGCCTCTAAACCAATCGAAAACCCTTGCCAGCAATAGCTTTCTTAACGATTCAAGCAAGCAGAAAGACTTTGTGGCAGAAAATGCCAATAGCTGTCCAATTGGACGTGGTTTTCAACTCGATTTATCGAATCAAACGAACATTCAATTTTGCCACCACATCCAGGCCAGTACTGTCATCTCGAATCGGTGCAAATGAATGCCACAATTGGAGGGTTTCAGCATCCAAGTCTACATGAAATTCCAAGGTGTCAGGGTAGTCGTAAAACCACAGCACCTGGCTTAGGCTATCAAAATCGTAGATGCCCGTTCCGCTGTTCAAGTAATGAATCGGCGTGGCGCCAAGAAGGAATGTGGCCAGGAAGTCAATGTGGTAGTTGGCGACATCGGTGTCATTGATGGTCTCAAAGTTGAAGAAGCCTGTGACGGAATCCGCATCACCTTTGAAGTGGGCCATTGTTGTGCTGTCAAAGGGATTTGGCATGTTGCCTTCGTAGCTGACGGCCTCAAGAGTCCAGCCTTGCATCAGGCGCGGTAAAAACGGTCCTGTAGCTGGCTCCGGCAGGGGGTCAGGGCCTGGTGTGCGGGGGCACCCTGTCAGCATAAGGCCAACCAGGACCCATGCCATGAACTTTGCTGCGAGGGGGGCCTGCTTAACCATTGATGTCAATGAACCGTTCAACATCCTTGATCTTTCCAAAGACGACCAACTCATCACATTCTTCAATGATGGCGTCATCCGAAGTCTCATGTTTAACGTGGGCCAGGTTGCCATCACCGTCTTTTTCAATCACCGTAACCAGGTTCAATTGGTATTTGTTGGTGAGGTCAATGTCCTTGATGGTTCTGCCAATGGTCAGCTTGGGGGCCTCCACTTCAACAATCTCGTAATCGTCCGGGAGCTCAATGCACATCTTGAAAGAGGGGTGCATCAGACGCTCTGCCATGTTGTTGCCTACCTCCTCTTCAGGGGATAGAATTTCCACATGCATGTCAACACCTTCCGCTTCGCTGTTGGCCAGATTTTTCAAAATGCGACGTTGGGTCTTGCCATGGGCGCGGGCAATGATTCGCTTGACCTTCAACTCCATGAGCTGCGCCACCGTTAGCATGGTGCCCTCAAAGTTTTGCCCGATGCTTACCACCACAGCATCCATGTCCTGAACCTTCTGAGCGCGCAAGGTCTCTAGATCAGTTGCGTCCATGCGGACAGCGTAGGCTACATGGTTTTTGATTCTCTCAACCTTGTCCTCGTCGATATCAATCGCGAGAACATCAGCGCCTTTTTCGGATAGTTTCCTGCATATCGCTGAGCCAAACTGACCCAGTCCAATGACGGCAAATTTGTCTGTCATGATCTTGGTTTTCTGCTACAAAAGTACGGAAAGGGACGAGTCTACGTCATGCAGCAAGTCTTGGATGTCCTCAATACCTACACTCAGGCGAATCAATCCATCGGTGACACCCGTGGCTTCACGCTGTGCTTTTGGGATAGATGCATGAGTCATGGACGCGGGGTGGCCAGCAAGGGACTCAACCCCACCAAGGGATTCAGCCAATGTGAACACCTTAAATGCGGAGACAACTGACACAGCATCTTCGTGGTTATCGCCCTTGACTACAAAGGAAATCATGCCGCCATAGCCGCGCATTTGCCGCGTGGCCAAGGCGTGGCCAGGGTGGCTTTCAAGGCCTGGGTAAAACACCTTTTCAACTGCTGGATGCTCATTCAAATGGGCCACAAGGGCTTTTGCATTGCTCATGTGCCTATCCATGCGGACGTGAAGCGTTTTGATGCCTCGCAGCACCAGGAAACTGTCCATCGGACCACAAATTGCTCCCGTGGCATTTTGGATGAAGGCCAATCGAGCAGCAAGGTCATCGTTCTTCACAACCAAGGCGCCCAGCACTACATCGCTGTGACCCCCTAGGTATTTGGTTGCCGAATGCAAAACAATGTCTGCACCAAGGGTCAGTGGCTGCTGCAAATACGGGGTGGCAAAAGTGTTGTCCACCACCAAAAGGGCGTCAGCAGCTTGAGCAATGGTTGCCATGGCAGGGATGTCAATCACATTGAGCATGGGATTGGTGGGCGTCTCCGCCCAGATCATTGCCGTTCGCTCATTGACCAAGGAAGTGACCTGCTCCGGTGAATCCATGTCCACAAAGTGGAATTGAATGCCAAATGGCTCATAGATTTTCACGAATTGCCGGTAGGTCCCTCCATACAAATCGCTGCATGAGATGACCTCGTCGCCTGGCTTGAGCAATTTCATGCACGCGTCAACTGCGGCCAACCCACTGCCAAAGGCTAAACCATGGCTGCCTAATTCAATGCTAGCTAAAGCCTTTTCCAGGGCATGCCTGGTGGGGTTAAGGGTGCGACTGTACTCATAGCCCTTGTGTTGACCGGGGGATGTTTGCACATAGGTGGATGTCTGGTAAATGGGCGGCATGACAGCGCCTGTGCTGGGATCGGGTTCTTGCCCACCATGGATGGCCAAGGTGCCAAAGTTTTGATTTTTCATGGCTGCAAATTCGGACATTAATGGCTGGAATAAAAGCCCAATGCTCGAAAGGTGAAAAATGTGGACTTTTGACCCATGCAAGGACGATTGGCACCATCCCCTTCTGGGCACTTACACATTGGCAATGCATCCAGCCTATTGCTTGCTTGGCTAGATGCTCGGTCAAGCCGTTCTGCGCTGATGATGCGCATGGATGACTTGGATCCCCAGCGAAGCAAGATGGCCTTTGCTGAAGCCGCCTTGACAGACTTGTCATGGATGGGACTGAACTGGGATGGGGAGGTTCTCTACCAGTCCGCAAGCCATGATCGCTACCGGTCGGCCTTGCAGCAACTGATTGACCAAGACCTTGTCTACGCTTGCAACTGCAGCCGGAAAGCCATCCAGTCAGCCATGCAGGATGTCGTCCGAGCACCCCATGGCAAACCCCTGGCTGGCTACCCTGGAACCTGTGCCAACAAAGGCTTGCCCCTGAATGGCGGTCACGCCTTGAGGTTTCGCTGGTCCGGAGACCCATTCGTTCTCCAGCGGGCAGATGGGGCCTGGTCCTACCAATTGGCCGTCGTGGTTGATGACGCCCACCAAGCCATCAGGTCTGTGGTCCGCGGCATGGACCTCAAAGAAAGCATCCCTCCCCAAAAGGCGTTGATTGAAGCCCTTGGCCTTGAGGGGCCAACCTATTGGCATGTGCCCTTGTGGATGGGTCCTGATGGGCACCGATTGAGCAAGCGTCATGGCGACATAGCCATCAGGGATTTCAAGGCGAGGGGCTGGACCCCAGAGGCTTTGATTGGCTGGATCAGTCATGGATTAGGCCTCAATGAGCAAGCAAAGCCCTTGTCCGCTCAGGAGCTGTTAACAGTATTTGATCACCAACGTGTGAAAAGCCAACCGGTACTGCATGAAGAGGTTTTACCTTTGTGGGCATGATTGTATCCATGACTGGCTATGGTAAAGGCCAATCCCAAGACGGTGATCAAAGCATCACCGTAGAAATTCGCTCGCTCAACAGCAAGGGTTTAGACCTGAGCCTGCGACTACCCGCCACCTACTGCGACCGCGAAATGGCTTGGCGAAAGCGCGTAGCCGCTGCTGCAGAGCGCGGCAAGGTTGAGGTCAACATTCACCGCAGACAGGAATCAGCAAGCCACACAGGCTTGGATGCCGACTGGTTGCAGTCCAGCATGCAAGCTTTGCAGTCCATTGGCGGGGACATCTCCAATGAAGCGGCTTTGTCCATGGCACTCAAATTGACCAAACCGCAACAAGCGGAGGCCTTGTCAGACAGCGAATGGGCCGCCGCAGAGCAGGCCATCGATGAAGCTTTAGTCAACTTCCATCAATTCCGTCAAAGGGAGGGGGAGGCCATGGCCGATGATTTGCGCGTTCATGTGGCAGCCATTCAAGCGGACTTGGACCAGGTTGACACCTACGAGTCTGCACGCATTGAGCGAGTGAAAGAGCGGTTGACCAAGCACCTTGAGGAAGCAGCGCTGAACATCAACCAAGACCGATTTGAGCAAGAGCTCATCTACTACGTAGAGAAGTTTGACATCAACGAAGAAAAGGTGCGGTTGCAAGCACATCTTAAGCATTTCCTTGACACGTTGAAGGATGGCTCTGGCAGAAAACTGGGGTTTTTAGCTCAGGAGATTGGCCGCGAGGTGAACACCCTTGGCAGCAAAGCCAACCATGCAGACCTTCAGTCCCTGGTCGTGTCCATGAAAGAGTCCTTGGAAAAAATTAAAGAGCAATCCCTCAACGTCCGATGAGCGCCCATCAGCTATTGATTCTCTCTGCGCCCTCTGGGGCAGGGAAAACCACCTTGGTGAAGGCCATGATGGCCAATTTCCCCTGGCTAGCCTTCAGCGTATCAGCTACAAGTCGCCAGCCTCGAGGCAAGGAAAAGGACGGTCTAGATTACCACTTTCTCAGCCCTGAGGCCTTTAATCAACGCGTGGAGTCCGGTGACTTTCTTGAATGGGAAGAGGTGTACCACGGAGACAAATACGGCTCTTTGAAGTCGGAAGTAGAAGCCCTGTGGGCGCAAGGAAAAATGGTGGTCTTTGATCTGGATGTCAATGGCGGGCTGAACCTGAAAAAGCAGTTTGGCGATCAAGCCTGTGCCCTGTTTATCCAACCCCCCAACCAGACAACATTGGCAGACCGACTCAGAAAGCGCAAAACGGATACGCCAGAGAAAATTCAAGAACGCCTCGCAAAGGCAGACAAGGAAATCGCCCTTGCCGGCGCATTTGACCATATCATTGTCAATGACAATTTACAAGTGGCCATTGATGAGCTGAACCATGTGGTTGCATCCTTTGCTCACCCGGGCTTAAGCAAGTGACTGCTATGAAGCCGCGCATTGGATTATTTTTTGGCAGCTTCAACCCCATTCATCGCTCGCATGTGACTGTGGCCATGGCTCTACAGCAGTGGGCTCAGCTTGATCATGTCCGGCTGGTTCTCACCCCGCACAGCCCCAATAAAAGCAAGGATGACCTACTGGAAGACCAGGAGCGATTAACCATGGTGGAGGCCGCATTGGCAGGCATGGACAACTTGAAGGTGGAGCGCATCGAACTGACCTTGCCACAGCCTAACTACACCATTGACACGGTCCGCGCCTTGATGGACAGGGAGCCTGACTGTGACTTTGTTCTGTTAATGGGTGCTGACAATTTGCTGGGATTTGCTCAATGGAAACAGTCGGAAGACATCCTGAAATGCCTGCCTTTGTTGGTGTACCCAAGGCCACATTACCCTTTGCCTGATGACAGTCCGTGGCACAACCATCCCCGCGTCACGCTGGTCCCAGGCAAGGCCATGGAGCGCAGCAGCAGCAACATCCGAGAGGCCCTGAAGTCTGGCGCAAGCATCCAAGGCGAGGTTCACGACAGCGTGGCCGACATGCTACACAATAAGGGGCATTATACCCAAGAATGATTCAGTAAATTTCCCTCATGGAATCCAACGAGGCATCTGTCCCATTTTTGCGCCGCGTTGCCAGGGATTTAACCCGCCAACACCAAGGTCAACTGCACCGCTTAGGCATCATTTTGCCATCGCGTCGGGCAGAGCGATCCCTTCGCCATGCATTCTCATTGGAAGCCGATGGCCCCGTGATGTCACCTGGCATTTGGTCTATTGAGTCGGTCATGATGGGCTTCGCTGGGCGGCGACCTGTCAGCCCTGTGGAGCAGCTGCTCGCCCTATACCACGTTCACCAAACTGAAACTGATGCGGAAGCTTTGGAGGACTTTTTAAAGTGGGGCCCAACCCTGCTTCGAGACTTTGGTGAAATTGATCGGCACGGGGTGGACGCGCAAGCCTTGTACCGAGAGCTCAAAGAGGTTGAAACCCTAGCAGAATGGGGGCTTGATCTACCCACTGATTTGATGCAGCGGCGGCTGAATTTATGGTTGAAGATGCCCCGCCTCTACCAAGGCTTTCATCAAAGGCTAGCCGCAGAAGGCTTGGGGACGCCTGGCGAGCTGTTCCGCTCTGCCGTGAGCGATGGTGACCTTGAGAAGACATTGACGCAGTGGATGGACAAGCAAGGCGTGAGTCAGGTAACTTTTGTTGGCTTCAATGCCCTGACACCGCCAGAAAAAGAACTGATGATCACGGCGCATCAGCACCTAGGCGCAACAGCCTATTGGGATGTTGACAGCCATTATTTTAACGACCCGCAACATGAGGCTGGCGAAGCACTGCGGGCATTGCATCAAAGCCTGCCTAAGGGTTTGTGCGGGGACTTTGATGCAGCGCACGGCTACTTCGCCACATCAACAGCAGACTTCCATAGCCACCAAGCGCCTGGCGCCATTGGGGTAGCAAAAGCCGTTGGTCACCTACTGGAGGCACACCTCAACCAACACGGTAACATGGATGGCTGTGCCGTGATTCTTCCCGAGGAATCCTTGCTAGTGCCCTTGCTTCAGGCCCTGCCAGAGGGCATTCAAGAAGCCAATGTCACCATGGGTCTCATGCTCGAACACAGCGCCGTTTATGCGGGCATTGACGCCTTTTTACAGTACCATGAAACCCTTGAACAGGGTCGGGGAAGCATGCCAAGGAAAAGCCTTGAGGCCACCTTGGTTCATCCCATTTCCGCTGCTTTGGTGGGTGACGAGAAGGCCCTGGACCAGGCCTTGTGGTCCTTCCGAAACAGCCGGAGATCCCACTGGGACCGTGCAGACATCACCAACCTTTTTGATGAGGCTCAACCCATGTGGGCAAAGTCCGACAAAGCCAGTCAGTGGCTGGACATGATGCGAAAGCGCTTGCTTACACACTTGACAACCCTGACGCAGGCCTGGGATGTTGAACCCAGTCGCCTCTGCGCTCAAGCCATGGCGCAAACGTTAGACTGGCTACCTGAAGGGCAGATTTCTTTTGCGACGCTGCGGCGGCTTTTCAAGCAATTTGCTGCGCAAAGCCCTGTGGCTTTTTATGGCGAACCCTTTGATGGGTTGCAGGTATTGGGCTTGCTTGAATCGCGGAGTCTGGATTTTGAAACTGTCATCATTGCGCCTGCCAACGAAGGCAAGCTGCCTGTCGGCCGGGGTGACGCCACCTTTTTGCCCAACGACCTTAGGCGGGCGTATGGCTTGCCTATCGCCAGCGACAGAGAAGCCGTCACGGCCTACCATGTCTACCGCCTGATGCAACGAGCAAAGCATGTTCACTTGGTTCACAACAACGAGCCTGAAGGCCTAGGCAAGGGTGAGCCCAGTCGTTTTGTGGTGCAGATGGGCATTGAGCTGACACGCTATGCTGGCATCCAATGGCATGAGCATGCCACGGTGCTGCCTGTCATGCCTGCCATGATTCAGCAACCCTTTGTTTTGCCACGCTCGCAGGGCACCCTGGATCGATTGGCGGGTCAGCTGTTGCATCGCGGCCTGAGCCCCTCAGCCCTGCATCAATACCTGCACCGACCAGAGGATTTTTACCAACGCTTTCTATTGGGGGTGTACCAAGAGGCGGATGTCTTGGATCGCATGGCGGGTCATGCCTTAGGTAATGTCTTGCACAAGGTTCATGAGAAAGCCTTTCTCCAGTGGCAATCCACCAAGCAATGGCCCGAACCAAAGCTTGTCACGGCATGGACCACGAAAAGCCTTCTTGCACATTTTCCAGGATCCGGTCGGCAAGGGCCGCATGTGTTGACCCACAAAGTGGCACATCAGCTGGCCAGCAATTATTGCCGCGAAGAAGGCAAGCGCATACAACATCAGGCAGATCGACCCTCCCCCTGGACCGTTCACGGTGTAGAAAAGAAACTGCAGGCAAGGCTTGTCGTGGACGGCAGGGATATTCTGTTGAAAGGCAGTGCCGATCGCATTGAGCAATGGCCTGACGTGACTGTGATTGTGGATTTAAAAACTGGGCAATTCAAGCCAAGTGAGCTGGGCATTACCTCAGCGGATCAATGGCAGAAATCCAGCAAGAGCAAAGCCCTGCAGCTCATGTTTTACATCTGGCTTCTAGCACAGCAAGAAGGGCTAAACGGACCTTGGATGGCAGGCATCGACGCTTTAAGGCAGCCTAAATCGCCCGTCAGTTATTTATCCATCGATCGATCCACAATCATTGACAAGGATGCGGTAAAGGCCTTTGAGTCTGAGGTGCTGATTCCCTTGATTCAGGAAATGCTGGCCTCAGTTGCGCCGATTTGAGAGCATGCGGGCAACGTATTTGCCAATGATGTCAAACTCTAAATTCACGGAATCCCCCACCTGCAACGCGCACAAATTGCTGTGCTCCCAGGTGTAGGGAATGATGGCAACGGATAGGCCTTCGCTTGTGGACTGGACCACCGTCAGACTCACCCCGTTAATGGTGATAGATCCTTTGTTGACCGTGAGGAAATCCTCCTTGCTTGGGTGGCTGACATGCAGCACATGGCTTCCCTCCAGCGTTTCAATGCGACTCACCTGACCCATGCCGTCAACGTGGCCCTGGACAATGTGCCCATCGAGTCGACCATTGGCCACCATGCAGCGTTCAACGTTCACCAAATCCCCCATTTGCCATTGACCAATGGTGGTCTTTTTCAGGGTTTCTGCGATGGCAGTCACTGTGTAGGTGCTCTGTCCATCAGCTGTTGACCCAAAGGCCACCACCGTGAGGCAGCAACCATCATGAGCCACTGATTGGTCCACCTTGAGCTCAGCTGCTAAAGGGCTTGAAAGCTCAATATGCACATTGCCTGCGTCGTGGGTGATGGCGTGAACGCCAACGGTATTTTCTATGATTCCTGTGAACACCAGGCGAAGGTACGATGCCTACCTTCGTAACCATGAAATGGACAGCACAACCCACAGCAAGCCATGGTGCCTCAAGGGCCCTATGTCAACCCACGATCCAAGCCCTGAAAGCTGCCGGCCTGAGCGAAGAACAGTGCAGTATTCTTAAGGCAAGAGAAGCCCGTGGCATCAAAGGATGGACGTATTTTCCGGGTGAAGACGCTGGCCTCTATGCCCGCACGATTGATGTCGATGCCCGAGATGCAGAAGGCTTGCATAAGCTGAGACAGGCTGGGGCTGACCTTGGCAAGTTATTGGCTTCAGACAAAGTAGATCACATTCACGTAGACGCTGGCAAAGGGGGCGATACCGTCGCTGAAGGCGTTGCCTTGAATAGTTACCGCTACACGGATTTGCTTGGCAAAAAAGCCAGCGAAGCTTGGACGCTCAAAGGCATCCAGGTGGCTCATGGGTCCAAGGACCAAGCAGACCTGTCAAAGGCTGTGCACATCACCAGGGATTTGGTCAACACACCTGTGTGGAGTTTGACCGCCATGGACCTTGCTGATCAGGCAGAGAAACTGGGCAAAGACCATGGCTTCCAAGTCACCGTGCTTGGCAAATCTCAAATTGAGTCCTTGAAGATGGGCGGCTTGCTTGCTGTGAACAAAGGCAGCATCGACCCACCAAGGTTTATAATTCTTGAGCACAAACCCGGAAACGCAAGCAACGACAAGCCCATTGTTTTGGTAGGCAAGGGCGTGGTGTATGACACCGGTGGCCTCAGTCTCAAACCAAGCCCCTACATGGAAGACATGAAATGTGACATGGGTGGTTCGGCAGCTGTGATTGGTGCCTTTTGTGCCATGGCCTCACAGGGCTTGAACAAACACGTGATTGGCTTGATCCCCGCCACGGACAACCGACCTGGCGGCAATGCCGTCACGCCCGGTGATGTAATTACCATGATGAGCGGGCACACTGTTGAAGTCCTGAACACGGACGCAGAGGGACGCCTCATCCTTGCAGATGCCTTGCATTACGCAAAGAAATACCAGCCAAGCCTGGTCATGGATCTGGCTACCTTGACCGGCGCTGCAGCTAGGGCCATTGGACGACAGGCTTCAGTTGCTATGGGAACCGCCTCCGACACAATCATGACAGATTTGGTTACCAGTGGTCTTGACTGCCATGAGCGTGTGGTGATATTCCCTTTCTGGGATGATTATGCGGATTTGATCAAAAGCGAGATTGCTGACATGAAGAACATTGGTGGCGCTGAAGCTGGCGCTGTCACAGCAGGCAAGTTTCTTGAGCATTACACCGACTACCCCTATGTGCACATTGACATTGCTGGACCCGCCTTTTTGGATGCGCCATGGTGCTACTTTGGCAAAGGCGCGACAGGGGTTGGCGTGCGCCTTTTGATGGCCTTCCTTAACAGACAAGACTGAGCTTCAATGCAAGCAGTTGTCATTGGAATCAGTTGTGGCGACCTCAACGGCATAGGCCTTGAAGTCACACTGAAGGCCTTGCGAAAAAAGTCAGCAGCCCTTGAATCCGGTCAGCTTGAGATTCGCCTTTACTGCCGGGAAGATGTATTATTTGCCTACCATGCTTTGGTGCCCGATCTACCTCCGGTGGGGGAGGCCATTCAGGCCGTCAACCCATGGCAAGATCGCGCCATCAACCTGCAGCCGGGTGTCCTCTGTCCTGAAATGGGCCAGGCAGCCCTGGACAGCTTTTCCATGGCATGTGATGACCTGGAAAGCGGACGCATTCACGCCTTAGTGACTGCCCCCTTACACAAGGCGAACTTGCCTGCGCAGGATGGCCAACCCTTCAGCGGCCACACTGGCTTCTTGTCTCAACGATTCCACGGCAAGGCCTTGATGGTCCTGTCAGCCGGCACAACCCGTGTAGCCCTAGCCACTGAGCATGTGCCAATCAAACAATTGGATGCCCTGCTGGGGGCTGAGTTGCTCACAGAGAAATTGCACGCCTTTCATCAGGCCCTCCAGGTCGACTTTGGTATCAGCAATCCCTCGATTTCCGTGCTTGGCTTGGACCCTCATGCTGGTGATCATGGCGCCATTGGCGAAGCTGACAAGGCATGGGTCAAGCCTGTGATCCAACATTTGCAAGATGGTGGCATGTCCATCTCTGGACCGCAGCCCGCTGATGGGTTTTTTGGTCGCAAAGGGCATGAAACCGTGGATGGCGTCATGGCCATGTATCATGACCAAGGGCTGATCCCTTTCAAGCTGCTTCACTTTGGCCAAGGGGTAAACAGCAGCCACGGGCTTTCCCGTGTCAGAACCAGCCCTGATCACGGGGTGGCATTTGACATCGCAGGCGAAGGCAAGGCCGACGCCGGAAGCATGCTAGCAGCCATTGATGCAGCCATTGCCATGGTGCAGCAGCGCAAATTTTTCCATGGCCAATGATGCCACGTATAAGGGGATAATGGCGTATATTTGCCGCCCCAAAGCAAACTGATTGTGAGAAAGCGCGAAACGGTCCTGACCTTCTCTGGTCTCTCTCTCGGTGAGCATGCTCTGGAGTATCATCTCGATGATGCGTTCTTTGCTTCTTATGAAAACCCGGACCTTGAGGGGCTTCGCTGCCCGGTCAAGATTTCAGGCTCGCTGCTCAAGGCCAACAACATGTTGACGTTGAACCTTGCATTTGATGGACTGTTGGATTGCCAATGCGACATCAGCAACGAGCCCTTGTCTCTGCCGATAACAAATGCCTACCTGGTGATTGTTCGTTTTGGCAATGCCTTTGACGACAGCAATCCGGATCTCATCATTCTCCCCTTTGGAGAGATTGAAGTGGACTTGAGCCAGCTATTCTACGAACTGGTGGCCCTTTCCATCCCTATGAGAAAGGTCAGACCTGACCTGGTTTCAGACGAAGACGAAGACGATTCATTGGATGACACAACGTATTTGAGCAATTGAATTAAAGTAGACTACCATGGCACATCCTAAAAGACGCCAATCCACGACACGCCGCGACAAGCGACGCACCCATTACAAGGCTGAAATGCCCCAATTGGCTATTTGCAAAACCACGGGCGAAGCCCATTTGATGCACCGCGCACACTGGTTTGAAGGCAAGATGTATTACAAGGGCAAGGTGGTGATTGACAGCACGGAGGAAGCTCAGGCATAATCCATTTTTATTGATTTTATGGCCGTTTTAGGTCATTTTTGCGCTAATCCGAGGCTTTTTGCCTCGGATTTCGTGTTTTTAATCGCACCTTTGCTGGCTAAACAACTACGGAATGAACCAGAAAGAACTGCAATCCTTCATTAAATTTGTCTCTAAATCGGGCATCTCAGAGGTCGCCCTTGAAATGGATGACTTCAAAGTCACGATAAAAACCGGCACAGGAGAAGCTGTCCTGGTTCAAGCCCCAGCCGCTGCTGCGCCTGCTGCATTGGCTGCACCTGCTGCATTGGCTACACCTGCTGACTCCCCTGCTGCTGCTGCGGATGAATTCGCCCACTGCATTGCCGTTAAATCACCCATGATTGGCACCTTCTACCGTCGACCGTCGCCTGACAAGGACATCTTTGTCAACATCGGTGACGTTGTTGCAGAAGGCGATTGCGTTTGCATCATCGAGGCCATGAAGCTCTTCAATGAAATTGAAAGTGACGTTGCTGGTAAGATTGTCAAGGTCTTGGTTGAAGACGGCTCGCCTGTCGAGTACGACCAGCCCTTGTTTTTGGTTGACCCCTCTTAAGCCATAGCTATGATCAAGAAAATCTTAATCGCCAACCGCGGTGAGATTGCCATGCGCATCATTCGCACGTGTCGCGAAATGGGCATCCAAACGGTAGCAGTCTATTCTACGGCAGACAGAGACAGCCTGCATGTTCGTTTTGCAGATGAGGCAGTGTGCATTGGACCTCCAGCTTCTTCAGAAAGCTATTTGAAAATTGCAAACATCATGGCGGCCGCTGAGGTCACCAACGCAGATGCCATCCATCCTGGTTATGGCTTCTTGGCAGAAAATGCCTATTTCTCCAAAATCTGTGCAGACAATGGCATCAAATTCATTGGCGCCAGCCCTGAGCACATTGCACGCATGGGGGATAAGGCTTCAGCAAAACAAACCATGAAAGAGGCTGGCGTTCCCTGCGTGCCTGGTTCAGATGGCTTGTTGAAGGATTTGGATCAGGCAAAGAAAATAGCAAAATCCTTTGGCTACCCAGTGATGATCAAAGCCACGGCAGGTGGCGGCGGCAAAGGCATGCGTGCTGTGTGGTCTGCCTCCGAGATCACCAAGGCCTGGGAAGGTGCCCGGCAGGAGGCAAAGGCTTCCTTTGGCAATGACGCTATGTACATGGAGAAGCTCATTGAGGAGCCTCGTCACATTGAAATCCAAATCATTGGGGATTGCAACGGCAACGCTGTGCACCTGAGCGAGCGTGATTGCTCAATTCAGCGACGCCATCAAAAATTGACCGAAGAGACCCCTTCGCCTTTCATGACGGATGAACTCCGTTCTGCCATGGGCAAATCTGCTATTCTCGCAGCAGAGTACATCAAGTATGAAGGTGCCGGAACCATTGAATTCTTGGTTGACAAGCACCGCAATTTTTACTTCATGGAAATGAACACGCGGATTCAAGTTGAGCACCCCATCACCGAAGAAGTGACAGACTACGATCTGATCCGTGAGCAAATCAAAATGGCCAGCGGTGTTGCCCTTTCTGGTCGAAGCCATGAACCGAAGCAATGGGCTATTGAATGCCGAATCAATGCTGAAGATCCGCACAACAATTTCCGGCCAAGTCCAGGGAAAATTACGGCATTCCATGCCCCCGGCGGCCATGGTGTTCGCGTCGACACCCATGTGTACGCGGGCTATGCCATTCCACCGAACTACGACTCCATGATTGCCAAGCTGATTGTGACAGGTCGCAATCGCAGCCAAGCCATTGAGCGCATGAAGCGTGCCTTGGACGAGTTCGTGATTGAAGGCGTGAAAACCACCATCCCTTTCCATCAGCAATTGATGGTGCATTCAGATTATGTGGAGGGCAGCTACACCACCAAATTCATGGAAGACTTCGAGATCAAATAGCCTCGAAATTTGCAAAACAATAGAGCATCAATCATGGCAGATCGCACAATCACCAAGGGGTTCATTGACCCAACCTTTCAGGTGCGAAATCTGCTGCAACGCTTTCTTGGTCTACTCTACCACGGTTACTATTACATCTTGATGTTTGTGAGTATCATTGGTCTGTTTCCCTGGCTTTTCCATTACTCCAAGCACGACAAAGACTTCCCTTCCTTCTACCGTTTTGGCCGCTTGTGGTCCGCATTGATTCTTAACGGGATGGGACTGGTCAGAAAGGTGATCTATGAAGCAGACATCCCCTGGGACAGGCCCTATGTGGTGGTGGCCAACCACAGCAGCGAACTAGACATCATGGTCACCTACCGCTTGGTGAAGTCCCCCACCGTTTTCATTGGCAAGATTGAATTGACCCGCATTCCCCTTTTTGGCTTTTTCTTTAAGCGTTCAAGCATCTGTGTGGACAGAAAAAGCTTGGCAAGCGCCCGTGAAGTGATGGCCCAATCCTCAGACTGTTTGACAAGGGGCCTAAACATGTGTATCTACCCCGAGGGAGGCATTCCAAAAAACCCTGCCATGCTGCTGGGTCCCTTCAAGCGTGGGGCGTTCAAGCTAGCTATCGAACACGGGGCTGACATCCTTCCCATCACCTTTGGTGGGCATCGTCAGCATTTCCCTGACCTGCTGAAAGGCGGCAGACCAGGCGTCATTAGGGCCACGGTACACAAGCCTATTGCGACCAAAGGAATGGCCCTAGGCGATGCGCAAGCGCTGAGCAACAGGGTTCATGACGTAATTTTGTCCCAGTTGAAAACCTACAGAAAGCTTTCATGAGCATCCAACAAACAGACATCCTGAAACTCGCCCACCTCGCCAGGTTGAAAATGACCGAGGAAGAGGCTACAGCCATGCAGGCTGATATGGTGAAAATACTTGAATTTGTCAGTCAAATTGAAGCCATGGACCTTGATGGTGTGGAGCCGCTTGTATACCTATCTGATCGGGAGAATGTACTTCGCGATGACCAATCCAATGAGGCCATGACGCAAAAGCAAGCTCTGAGCAACGCCCCAGATGCCAACAGTGACTACTTCAAGGTCCCTCGCTTCATGGCCAAAAGCTGAATAGCTTTAGCTGCAAGACAATCTCATCTCTGTTTCCTATAACATACTTTTGCCCGCATGCAAATGAACAACAAAGCAGCCGTTGGCTTCATTTTTGTAACCATGCTTCTGGATGTGATTGGCTTAGGGATCATCATCCCCGTCATCCCCGCATTGATTCAGGAGCTGACAGGCTCTACGCTATCTGAAGCCTCGCAATATGGCGGTTGGTTAATCTTTGCCTATGCCTTTTTTCAATTTGTCTTCGCACCCATTGTCGGCGGCCTGAGTGATCGGTTTGGCCGGCGCCCGGTCCTCTTATTCTCCCTGTTTGGCTTTGGATTAAACTACCTGTTGCTAGCCTTTGCGCCATCCATTGCATGGCTGTTCATTGGCCGCATCATTTCTGGCATATTTGGTGCCTCCTATTCAACAGGTGCAGCTTACATCGCAGATGTCAGTAGCAATGAAAAGCGGGCACAAAACTTTGGGTTGATCGGTGTGGCCTTTGGTGTAGGATTCATCATTGGACCAGTGATCGGGGGTGTGTTGGGTGAAATTGGTTCTCGAATTCCATTTTTTGCGGCCGCAGGACTTTCCATTATCAATTGGCTCTACGGCGTCTTTGTCTTACCTGAATCCTTACCTGAATCCAAGCGCCGACCCTTTGACTGGAAAAAGGCCAACCCCATTGGATCGCTGATGGCGCTCAAACATTACCCAGCTGTTGCTAGCCTGGTGGGCACCTTTGCCTTCATCTACCTTGGGTCCCATGCCGTGCATGGCACATGGAGCTATTTCACCATGGAAAAATTTGCCTGGTCTGAGTCTATGGTTGGCTACTCTTTAGGTGCAGTTGGCATTGCCAGCGCCATTGTGCAAGGCGGCTTGATTCGTGTCATCATTCCAAAAATTGGCGAGTACAAAACCCTGATTTTTGGCCTGTTGATGAACCTGATTGGCCTCCTTCTCTTTGCCTTTTCGCCTACGGGTTTTTGGATGTTTGTCTTCATTGTACCCTACTGCTTGGGCGGCTTTGCCGGCCCCGCATTGCAGGCTATCGTCACCAAGCAAGTGCCCGACAATGAGCAGGGCCAGCTGCAGGGAACCCTGACGAGTACCATGAGCGCTACGGCCATTGTGGGACCCCTGTTGATGACCAGTGTTTTTGCCTACTTCACCTCAGGCAATGCGCCTTTTTACTTCCCGGGTGCCGCCTTTGTGCTGGCTGCTGCATTTGTGGCTATTGCGTTGGTGATCATCGTCAAGCGCGGCGAAGCGAAGACGACGGGGCGGGAGCTTTGATCCGTCTATTGAACGACAATACGTATCGGTAGTTCCCCACTGTGCATTTCAGCAATCACCTTGATGGAGTCCATGCTGAGATCGTTTTTTGTCTTCGTCATGTAACTGGTCAATGTGATGAATTTCCCAGGGAAGACGATGCGATTCTTTGCTTCGAATGTCCCTATTTCTTCACGGTTTACCGAAAGGTAAACGCGCATCATAGCACCCACGGCTGTCCCTTGAATGACCTTGAATCCTTTAGGAATAGCTTCATCAACACGATTAACAAGTACCCATTCATCATTGGGTTTTTCCAAAATCAACACGTCATTTGAGTCAATGATGCCGTAATCCATCAAATTGAAGCTGTCAGGGCTATGGAAATAGACATCAATGTGGTTTTCAATGACTGGATCACCTGATAGCGTATCGCATGACGTAATCATCAAGGCCAAAAGGGCAACACCAAATAAATGAACAAAACTGATTGACCTCTTTACCATCATTGACTCATGCATGACCTCTGTGGGTATTCATTGGTTCAGTTCACTCACGCCAATAGCTTAATGCTTGTTGGTGATGCTCACTGACCAAATGGTGATTTTATTTCCAATAACATGCAATTACCATGCCATTAGCTTAGGCAAAATCCATGATTCGGTGGCCCTTTGAAAGCATCTGTTTGCCTGAATTCGCAACGGCGAGTTGTTGCTTCTTTTCTCTACCATCTTGATGAATCAAAGGCATTCAATCCTTCACCGCCTCAGGGTTCACAATCAGTAAATTGCTCAAAGAGGCAATGGCCAATGACAGGCCTGCCAACAACATGGCATTGATGGCTGAGTCCCCAAAAAGGAAAGTGTAAATAGCCACCAAAGACGTCGCTGCCACGATTTGCGGGATGACAATGAACATGTTGAATAGGCCCATGAATACCCCCATTTTCTCGCCATCAATGAAGCTGGAAAGCATGGCGTAGGGCATGGATAATATGGAGGCCCATGCAATGCCAATGGCCATGAATGCAACGCCTAAGTAATCAGGGCTATCCATCCAAAACATGCTGAAAAACCCCAAGGCGCCAATCATCAATGAAGCCATGTGCAGGTTACGTCGGTTGATCTTTCGTCGCGAGGTGTACAGGGTCAACAACAGGGCGAAGGCCATGGAGCTCAAGCCATACATGCCCATGTTTGCTCCCACTTGGTCTGCTGCGTCATTGTATGCTTGGCTGGCCAACTGGTAGCCTTCAATCACCTCGTCCGACGCCACATTCAAGTGGATGGCCTGGGGCTTTGGGGCGTTAAACACATGCGCTGTCAAGGCTGGTGTCGCCATGGACCACATGGCGAAAAACGCAAACCAGGAAAAAAACTGCACAAGACCTAAGCGCTTCATCGTCAATGGCATGTTTTGGATGTTACTCAGGATTTCTCGGCCTGCGACAAGGGGATTTTTTGCGTTTTTCTTAGCCGCTTCAAAGGCTTCCATGTCCTCTGGGGGGTATTCATCTGTAGTAAAGACCGTGATGAGCATGCTGACGATGAATACCGCGGCACCCAGGGCAAAGGCAACCTTCACAGACATAGGAACCACACCGGGGTCAGCTACATTGCTAACGCCCATTTTGGTGATGAACAAGGGAAGGTTAGACGCCACCCAAGTGCCAATACCAATGATGAGGGTTTGCATGACAAACCCATAAGACCGTTGGTTGTTTGGCAGTTTGTCAGCCACAAGAGCCCTGAATGGCTCCATGGAAATATTGATGGAGGCATCCAACACCCACAAGCTGCCTGCTGCCATCCACAAAACCGATGAATGAGGGACAGCAAACAGGGCAAGGGAACTCAGCACTGCACCAATCAAAAAGAAGGGCCGCCTTCTACCCCACCTGGCATGCCACGTTTTATCAGACAAATAACCAATGATAGGCTGAACAATCAGGCCAGTAAGTGGTGCCGCAATCCAAAGCATTGGAATGTCATGCTCATTGGCGCCTAGGGTTTGAAATATCCGACTCATGAATCCGCCTTGCAGGGCAAAGCCAAACTGGATGCCCAAAAAGCCAAAGCTCATGTTCCATATTTGCCAAAATTTGAGTTGGGGTCTATGCGTGCTTGACATCCAATTAGTTTTAGGTGGTCCGATTAAGCCTTGTTGCTCCAGCGGTAAAGCCTCGCTGGCTTGTGGTAGACGCCAGTCTGCTTTTCCTCCAAGGGAATAACCCAATTGTCATTGATGACTTTTTTGCGAAAGTTTCGCTTGTCAAAGGTGGTTCGAAGGATGACCTCATGCACTGACTGCATCTGTGTGAGGGTAAACTTTTCAGGCAATAGCTTGAAGCCAACCTGCATGCCTTTCAAGGCTTTTCTCAAGGTGCCCAATGCGCGATTGAAGATGTCATTGTGATCAAATGCCAGAGCAGGGACATCGTAGGCATCTGCCCAAAAAACCCGCTTAGCAAAACCTGATGCTGATGGGTTGAAATCTTCCATTTTCACCAAGGCATAGTAAGCGATGGTGATGACCCTTGCTTCAGGGTTGCTCCGATGTGTTCTTAGCCATGGCAGATCATTGGTGTTACTGACGCGATTGGGGTCACCAAAGGCGCCACATTGTCGCAAATACAGCCCCGTCAGCCCGGTCAGTTCTTTGAGCACCCGAGAGGCTGCTTCATCAAGGCTTTCCTCATCCTGTAAATGATCTCCCGGCAAAGCAAACCGATGGTCTTGACCCAGGTCTTCTTGTTCAATCAAGAGCGCGTTGAGCCTCTGGCCATCAAAGCCAAAAACGACACAGTCTACAGAAACATTGGGATTGATCATTGCGTAAGCATAAATGTACGAAATACACTTAGCCGATCGTCATGGGCCGTCAAAATCAACCTTCGTGTACGAAGTACACTTTCTCTACGATTAAGTTGTACCTTTGAAAGCTGTGAATTCCTCTATCCAACATATTGCTGTGATCACTTCCGGTGGGGACGCACCTGGAATGAATGCAGCCATCCGAGCCGTTGCCCGGACTGCATCCTACCATGACCTCAAGGTCAGTGGTTATTATCGTGGCTACGATGGCTTGATGGATGGGGATTCGGTAGGCATGACTGCGCGAAGCGTAAAAAACACATTAGCTATGGGTGGAACCTGGCTGAAATCAGCCCGTTCTGAGGCCTTTAGAACTGTTCAAGGACGCGCCATAGCTGCAAAGACATTGGAATCTGACGGGGTTGATGCCCTGGTAGTGATTGGCGGTGATGGGAGTTTCAGGGGTGCGCAAGCCTTGTCTGAAGAACACGGGATTCCCGTGATTGGCATACCCGGAACCATTGATAACGATCTGTATGGCACCGATCACAGCATTGGATTTGACACCGCGGTTAACACGGTGATGCATGCTGTAGATAAGATTCGCGACACCGCCAACAGTCACAATCGCTTTTTTTTGGTTGAGGTAATGGGGCGAGACTCAGGCTTCATTGCTTTGAGCGCAGCCATTGCAACTGGGGGCATGGATGCCGTTTTACCCGAGGTTGAGTACAGCGTTGATGAACTCTTTGAGACGGTCAGGCAGGGTGCCAAGCACAAAAAAACGTCCAATATTGTCATTGTCGCAGAAGGATCAACCATTGGAAACCCTGCAGAATTGGCTCAGGCCTTGGTGACAGAGTTTCCTGAACTGGATGTCAAGGTGAGCACCTTGGGTCACATGCAGCGCGGCGGATCCCCCAGCCACTTGGATCGAATCCTGGCTGGCCGATTGGGTGTTGGCGCAGTGGACGGCCTACTTCAGGGGAAAAACCAGGTCATGGTTGGCCTTCAGCAAGGACAGCTCAACTACGTGCCCTTTGACAAGGCCTGCTCGCAAGGCAAGGACCTCAACCTGGACCTCTTGCGTGTTGCAGACATTCTATCTATTTGATCATTACAGCCCTTGAATCTGTTTGATAATCTACTACATTCACACTCATGAAACGCATCGCTATCAATGGGTTTGGCCGCATCGGCCGACTCACCTTTCGTAACTTATTATTGCTTGACAACGTGGAGGTTGTCGCCATCAATGACCTCACAGACATACGCACCCTGACACATTTGCTCAAGCATGATTCTGCTCAGGGCGCCTTTGACGGCAGCGCTGAGGTTGGCGATGGCTGCATTGTAGTCAACGGGCAGGCAGTCACTGTGACTAGTGAACCGCGCCCATTGGACCTGCCCTGGCAAGCCATGAAGGTCGATTTGGTGATCGAGTGCACAGGGCTGTTCACAGACCAAGCAACCCTAGACCAGCACCTGCAAGCGGGTGCCGGCAAAGTGCTGTTATCTGCACCGGGCAAAAACGGCATCAAAACTGTCGTCAATGGGGTGAACGACGAGACGCTCACTGCGGATGATCACATCGTCAGTAATGCCTCCTGCACCACCAACTGCTTGGCTCCTATGATGAAGGTTTTGAATGACAGTTTTGGTGTGGAACGCGCCTACATGTTGACAGTCCACGCCTACACCAATGACCAGAACATCTTGGACGCACCCCATCGGGATTTGCGTCGGGCACGAGCTGCTGCACACAACATCATTCCAACGACTACTGGCGCAGCAAAAGCAGTGGGGCTGGTCTTGCCAGAATTGGCTGGACGCATTCATGGCTATGCCATGCGGGTTCCCACCATCACGGGATCTGCCACCGACGTCACGGTTGAACTGTCACAAGATGCCTCTGCTGAGGCCATCAATGCCGCCATGAAAACAGCAGCTGAAGGGCCACTCAAGGGCATTTTGCAATTCAGCACGGAGCCTCTTGTCTCATCTGACATCATAGGCAACAGCCATGGCTGCATCTTTGATAGCCAACTGACATCTTCGCAGGGAAACTTGGTGAAGATCATGGGCTGGTACGATAACGAAGCTGGTTATGCTGCCAGACTGGCGGGCGTGGCCAATACCTTGCTTAACCTCTGAACTGACCTCACATGATTATTATTGTAGAAAGCGGTTCAACCAAAGCCGATTGGATATTGCTCAATGGGGATGGCAGTGAATGCAAGCGTTGGAATTTGATGGGGTTCAATCCCTACTTCCATTCCTCAGCCACGGTTGAAGATGCGTTGAGCAGTCACCATGAAATAGCCCAATACGCACATGATGTTGAGCAGGTCTGGTTCTATGGCGCAGGCTGCAGCTCCGACAAGCTCAACGCTGTCATTGAGAAAGGGCTCAAGCGGGTATTCACGCGGGCAAGGATCCATGTCGATCACGACTTGAAGGCTGCGGCCTACGCCACCTACGCTGGCCAGCCACACATTGCATGCATCATTGGGACAGGCTCTAACTCCTGCTTTTTTGATGGCCAAACGATTCGCGAAGAAGTGCCGGCTCTGGCATATGTTTTGGGAGACGAAGGCTCTGCCAGCTCCATTGGCAAACGCCTTGTGGCAGATTTCATTTACGGCCGCTTACCCAAGGCTCTAATGGCTGACTTTTCCTTGCAATACGACACTGACAAAACGGAAATCTTGCAGCATGTCTACAACCAACCCCATGCCAACGTGTACCTGGCGTCCTTCTCCACCTTTGCTGGGCAGCACACGGATGATCCGTACATTCAAGCATTGGTCAAGTCGGGCTTTGACCAATTCATTGACATCCATGTCTGCTGCTTCCCCGAAGCTTTAGCTGGTGCGCCTGTGAATTTTGTTGGCTCAGTTGCTAAGGCTTTTGAGCCCCTGTTAAAAGCCTGCTGCGAAGCAAGAAACCTCAATTATGGCCGCACCCAAGCAAAGCCTGTGAATTTGTTGGTTGACTACCATCTCACCGTCAAGCAGGTGTTAAGCAAGCCAATTCTGTCATGAAAATGGGGCTGATTTTTGACCTGGACGGTGTCCTTGTTGATAGTGCAGCCTTTCATTTTAAAGCATGGCAACGCATGGCTGAATCCCTGGGTATTGCCTTTGACCTTGAGGCCAATGAGCAGCTCAAGGGCTTATCAAGGGCACGATCCATGGAGAAGATTTTGTCCTGGGGCAGCTTGAGCATGACTGGGAAAGACAAGGCCCGCCACATGGCTAAAAAGAACGCCAATTACCTGGATTTAGTGGCTCAATTGACGACAAAAGACACCTTGCCTGGCGCGGAAAATTACTTGCGTGAAGCGCGTCGCTTGGGACATCCCATTGCCTTAGGCTCTGCCAGCAAAAATGCTGGATTCATTTTGGAAAAAGTTGGTCTCATGGATTGCTTTGATGCCATTGTCGATGGCAACGTCGTCACCACCTCCAAGCCGGACCCCGAGGTTTTTCTCACGGCAGCAAAGTTGCTGAAAAGGGCCCCGGAAGACTGCGTCGTGTTTGAAGACGCGGTGGCTGGGCTGGAGGCAGCTCAACGTGGCGGCATGAAAACCATTGGCATTGGTGACCCCAGCGCCCTGTATGCAGACAAGGTAGTCCCTGACTTAGCTGCCTTAGGCTCAGTGTCTGATAGCCTTCTGGCGTTCAACTTCAATGGGCAAGACTTATGAAGCCTCAAATCCTGATTCATCCCTGGAAGATCATTCAAGATCAATGGGATCCTTTGCAACAGCGCATGGCAGAAAGCTTGTTCGCGATTGGCAATGGACGCATGGGCCAGCGCGCCAACCACGAAGAAGACTACTCGGGAGAGACCTTGCAGGGCAGCTACATCGCTGGCCTGTATTACCCGGATAAAACCAAGGTAGGCTGGTGGAAAAATGGTTACCCCGACTATTTTGCAAAGGTGCTCAACAGCAGCAACTTCATTGGCATTCATGTTCGCGTTGATGGTGAGTTGTTGGATCTAGCCACCGCAACTGTGGTCAGCAAATTCAGGCGAGAGCTCGACATGCAGCATGGCCTACTGACACGGACATTCACGGCAACCTTGTCCAATGGCGTCCAAGTGGAAGTGATTGCCACGCGCTTGCTGTCCATTGTATCGGATGACATGGCCGCCATCGCCTACCAACTGCGGACGAACCAAGATGCACAGGTTGAGATTGAGCCCTACATCGACGCAAATGTGATCAATGAAGACGCGAATTGGGAATCAACTTTTTGGGAGCCCCTGTCTCAGCGAACCGGCAAGGAACATGCCGTAGTTCAAAGCAAAACCAAGCGGCTTGACTTCCATTTAGCTGTAGCCATGCAATGCCAATTGAGCTTTGATGCAGAAGGCCAATCCGGGGACAAAGCTGCCTGCCCCTCATGGACCTACACCTACCAATCCACGGCCAACAAGGCAGTGACATTGCACAAATACGTGGCTGTGTTATCCTCTTTGAATGCGCCCATTGATGACTTGTCTCAACTGGCCTCAACGCAAGCAATTGCTGCGGCAAAACAGGGGTTTGATGCCATCAAAAAAGCCCATCAAGCCGCTTGGCTGAGCAAATGGACAACAGCAGATATTGTCATTGACGGCGATGACTCCGCACAGCAGGCCATTCGCTTCAACATCTTTCATTTACTGCAAACCTTCACCGGTGTTGATCCCCGACTCAACATTGGCCCCAAGGGGTTCACTGGAGAGAAGTATGGCGGGTCAACCTACTGGGATACTGAAGCTTACTGCCTGCCATTTTACCTGGCGTCATCTGACATTTCCGTGGCAAAAAACTTGCTGAATTACCGCTTCAATCATTTGCCGCAGGCCATTGCCAACGCAGAGAAATTGGGCTTCAAAAAAGGCGCAGCCCTCTACCCCATGGTGACCATGAATGGAGAGGAGTGCCACAATGAGTGGGAGATCACCTTTGAGGAGGTTCACCGCAATGGCGCCATCGCCTATGCGATTTACAACTACATACGGCACAGCCAAGACTGGCATCACCTCACGGAAGGGGGCTTGGATGTGTTAACTGGCATTGCTCGATTCTGGGCGCAGCGTGTGAACTGGAGCAAAACAAAGAAGGCCTACGTGATGCTTGGCGTAACAGGGCCTAACGAGTACGAAAACAATGTCAACAACAACTACTACACCAATTTCATGGCGCAGTGGTCTCTCAATTATGCAGCCGAGTGCTGGTCCTGGGTTGAAAGCCATGAACCAGACGCCTATGATCGATTGCGCAAGGCTTTGCTGTGTGACGGTGATGAGTTGACTGCTTGGAAATCAGTCGCAAGCAAGGTGTATTTTCCCTACGATGAGACATTGGGCATTTACCTTCAACAAGATGGGTTCTTGGACAAAGTCATTGAGCATGCAAGCGCCTTGGATCCCAAAGATCGGCCCATCAACCAAAACTGGAGCTGGGATCGCATCCTTCGATCATGTTACATTAAGCAGGCTGACACCTTGCAGGGCATGTTCTTTTTTGAAGACAAGACCTCCTTGGATAGCTTGAAAAAGCACTTTGATTATTACGAGCCCTTGACGGTGCACGAGTCCTCACTAAGCCCATGTGTTCACACCGTTCTTGCCTGTCGCCTGAACTACCGAGAACAAGCCCTGTCGCTCTATGGAAAGACCGCAAGGCTTGATCTTGACGACAGCAACAATGAAGTGCATGAAGGGCTGCATGTGACAGCCATGGGTGGCACATGGATGAGCTTGGTTTACGGATTTGGCGGGATGAAAATCTTGAATGACGGCTTGCAATTTGACCCTCAATTGCCTGAAGGGTGGACCCGATTGACCTTCCGATTGAACTGGCGAGGGGCCTTGTTGACCGTGTCCATTGACCGAAATGGCGTGTCCATTAACAACCAGAAGGGAAACCGCATTGCCTGCCATGTGCACGGTCAAGCCTTTGATCTTGCCGCGGGTCAATCCATCCATCAACAGCACCCAGCATCATGAAGTGGGGCAGCGTTTATTTGCTCGTTCTGACCACCTTGTTTGGTTGCGAGCCGCCTGCCAGTAGCTTGGACTACATGGCTTCAAGCAACAGCTTGGGGTGCCTGCCCGTGCAACTCTCTGCATCTGTCACCAAGGTGTATTTGACAGATTTTGTCTTGACAGCCATTGACAGCGTTGATTGGCCTGATGGCTTGACCGTTATCGGCGGCAACCCCGACTCTTCAACCGTGCAAGTCAAGGGGCAGATGGCATCGTCAATGGGCCTGATGCGGATACACAGCGACCAGGGGAGCATGGATGTGCTCTTGAAGCAATCACAGCAAATGCCCGTGGTTTTTCAATGGATGGGCGACCCAGGCAATCAAGTGACCCTTTTTGGGAGCTTCAATGGCTGGGACAAGGCAGCAATTCCCATGACCTACAAGGACAGCAGCTACCAAGTAACGCTGACCTTAAGCCCCGGCAATCACCAATACAAATACCTGGTCAATGGGGTGGAGACCTTGGATGCCACCACTGACCGAGTCGCCAATGGCATCGGGGGAGAAAATCACCTGCTTGCACTCGTTTCAGGTGCCAAGGCCTGCTCAACACTGAGCGTGCGATCCGTGAATCAAGTCGGCAATCAACAGGAGGTGGTGCTTGATGCCCTGCCGGAAGATCAACACGTTATTGCCCTCTGGGATAGCCATGCCATGCCCATTGAATGGATGAGGCTGGACGAGCTGGGTCGCTGGCACATTCGCATGCCGCAAAACATGGGCTCAGGTCAGCGTCACCAATTAAGGCTTTACAGCCACAACGCCGGCAACTGGTCCAACGATGTGCTGATTCCATTTGGCACAAAGGGGGCTGTCATGACATCGGATGAGCTTGCAAGGGACGATTGGGAAGCAGCCACCTTGTATTTCATGATGGTTGATCGCTTTGCCAATGGTGATTCAAGCAATGATGGCGGACTGAATCGCTCAGATGTTCTGCCGCTTGCTGACTACATGGGTGGTGACCTCAAGGGCATTGAACAGCAGGTGGATGCAGGGTTTTTTGAAGAGATGGGGTTCAACACCATTTGGCTGAGTCCTATTGGGAAAAACCCTCAAGGCGCCTGGGGTTTGTGGAACAAAGGTGGGGTGACCACCAAGTTTGCAGGCTATCACGGCTACTGGCCAGTGAGCGCAACCCTGCCAGACCGTCGCATGGCAAGCCCGGCAGACGTGCATGACTTGCTGAAAGTAGCACATGATCAGGGCATGAATGTCCTTTTAGACTATGTGGGCAACCATGTGCATGTTGACCATCCCGCTTACAAAGCACACCCTGAATGGGCCACAAATCTGTACTTACCCGATGGCAGCATGAACACCGAGCGCTGGGATTCCCATCGACTGACCACGTGGTTTGACAGCTTTTTACCAACGCTGGATCTCAGTCGCCCTGAAGTGGTTGAGCCCATGACAGACTCAGCCCTGGTATGGCTCACAGATTACGGTTTTGATGGCTACCGCCATGATGCCACTAAGCATGTGCACAGCTTGTACTGGCGGACCTTGACCAAGAAACTTAAAGCAGCAAACAAAAGCGGCAAACGCCTGTTTCAAATTGGTGAAACCTATGGCTCGCCAGAGCTGATTGCCAGCTATTTGAGCAGCGGCATGATGGACGCACAATTTGACTTCAACACCTACGATGCCGCCGTGCAATTTTGTGGCGACCTGGGGGGTAGCGCCATGAATTTGAAGTCGACACTTGAGGCCAGCCTTGCCGCTTACGGTCACCACCATTTGATGGGGAACATATCAGGCAACCAAGACAAGCCTCGGTTTATTTCATTGGCTGATAGGCAGGTGAGACAGGATGAAGACAGCAAGCTTGCAGGCTACACACGATCTATTGGCAAATCAAATGCCCTAGGCTACCATCGATTGGCTTTGCTCCATGCCTTCAACCATGCCATCCCTGGTGTGCCTGTTGTCTATTATGGCGATGAGTATGGCATGCCTGGCGCCAATGACCCTGACAACCGCAGGATGATGACTTTTGGCCCCTACAGCCCCCTTGAAGAGGCCCTCCGAAACCAAGTGAAAACCCTTGTTCAGGCCAGGGGGTCAACCATGGCATTGCTCTATGGCAGCACCCAATGTGTGGCTGCAAATGAGCATGTACTGGTCATCACTAGGCGCTACTTGAATGAGCGAATCACCATCGTTCTCAACCAGGGACCTGCATCCTTCACCATGGAGCACGACATGCCTGACCTGAGGGTCCTTGCTGGTGACGCCACCATTGGCAGTGAATCATTCCATGTCGGGCCCCATCAATTTGTCTATTTGAAATCCAACCATTGACCATGAAAGCACTCAGTTTACTTGTTGCAGCCAGCCTGCTTCTCGCCTGCCAGTCCACTGCCGATAATGCAGACAGTGATGCGAACCAAAACCCTGCGGTGGATCACGCCGCCTGGACGCGTCAGGCCAACGTCTATGAAGTGAATATCCGCCAGTACAGCCCTGAGGGGACGTTTGCTGCCTTTGAAACCCACTTGCCTCGGCTGGCAAAAATGGGGGTCAACACCCTCTGGCTTATGCCTATTCAGCCCATTGGGGAGGCAAAGAGGAAAGGCGTTTTGGGCAGCTATTACTCCATCAAAGACTACAAGGGAATCAACCCGGAATATGGCAATGAAGCAGACTTCGCTCGCTTGGTTGAAAGCGCCCATGCGCTTGACATGAAGGTTATCTTGGACTGGGTTCCCAACCACAGTGCATGGGATCACCCTTGGATGACAGAACATCCAGATTTCTATTATGTGGACCCTGAAACGGGTGAGGTCAGCAATGGCCGCAACGACCACAATGAGGCAACAGACTGGACCGATGTGGCTGAACTGGATTACAGCAATCTCGAGATGCAAGAAGCTATGCGTCAAGACATGCTTTATTGGCTGGAGCAGTTCCACATCGATGGCTTTCGCTGCGACATGGCTGGCGGTCAGACGGAGGCATTCTGGTCAGAAACCATCCAAGCGTTGCGCGACCATAGCCCAGAGATATTCATGCTGGCAGAAAGCAACTTCCCTCAAATGCATGACGTTGGTTTTGATGCAACCTATGGCTGGGAGTTTCACCATTTGATCAATGAGGTCGCGCGTGGCGACAAGGGCACTGATGAGTTGCATCAGTACATCCTTCGCGATGCAGACAAATTCCCTAAAGATTCTTACCGGCTATTGTTCATTGACAACCATGATGAAAATTCATGGAATGGCACGGTGGCATCCCGACTGGGGAACAATGCACATGCAGCCTATGTGCTTTGCGCCACATTGCCAAACGCCATCCCCTTGATCTATTCGGGCCAAGAGGTTGGCCTTAATCACAGCTTGCGTTTTTTTGAGCGCGACACCATCGATTGGTCCCTGGACTCACAGGCAGACTTTTATGGCCTCATGAACCAGTTAAACAGCACCTTGCCAGCCTTAGCTAATGGCGCCAATGGCGGCAGCTACCAGGCCATCACAAGCAATCAACATCAGGTCTTTGCGTTTGCTCGAAAGATGCAAGACAGGGACGTAGTCATGGTCGTCAATTTCAGTGACAAGGATCAAGACATCACGATAGAGGGTGCGCCTTCCGGCAATTACCACGATGCTTTCACCGGCGAAGGGATGCGTTTGTCAGCGGATGAGTCCAGCTTTTTCTTGCCCGCGCATGGCTATGCCTTGCTTGTGAATGACGGTGGCCATTGATGGCTCCCTTTTTCAGTCAATAACTTTCAGCAATTTCCCTACCTCGACAAAGGCTTCAATGGTTGAGCTGATCTGTTCCTCGGTGTGTGCTGCACTGAGCTGAACCCTGATTCGAGCTTGACCTATAGGAACCACGGGGAAAAAGAAACCAATGACATAGACGCCACGCTTGAGTAGCTCATTGGCAAACTGCTGAGACAGTGCTGCGTCATACAACATGACTGGGACGATGGCAGACTCGCCGTCTTTGAAGTCAAAACCTGCTTCTCGCATGCCCGCCTTGAATTGCTTCACATTGCCTTCAAGCTTGTCGCGCAGGTCCGTTGAACCTTCCAGCAGGTCTAACACCGCCAGTGAAGCGCCAACAATCGATGGCGCCAATGAGTTGCTGAACAGGTAAGGGCGTGATCGCTGTCGAAGCACGTCAATCAACGCGCTTTTACCCGTCGTAAAACCGCCCATCGCACCACCCAAAGCTTTCCCGAGGGTGCCCGTGATGATGTCAACACGGCCTAAGACGCCGCGAAGCTCTACGGAGCCCCTGCCGGTCGCCCCAATGAATCCCGTGGCATGACACTCATCAACCATGACCAAGGCCTGGTATTGGTCTGCCAGATCACAAATGGCATCCAGTTGTGCCACATAGCCATCCATGGAAAAGACCCCGTCGGTGACAATGAGCTTGGTACGTGAACCTGCCTCATCTGCAGCCTTGAGCTGTGCTTCCAGGTCTGCCATGTCGTTGTTGGCATAGCGAAAGCGCTTTGCCTTGCACAAGCGCACGCCATCAATGATGGACGCGTGGTTCAGGCTGTCTGAAATGATGGCATCTTCTGCGCTGAGCAATGGCTCAAAAACGCCCCCATTGGCATCAAATGCTGCGGCATAAAGGATGCTGTCCTCACAGTGAAGAAAGCTGGCAATTTTTGCCTCCAGTTCCTTGTGGATATCTTGGGTTCCACAAATAAATCGCACGGAAGACATGCCGTAACCATGGCTGTCCAAGGCCTCATGTGCCGCCTTCAAAACCTTAGGGTGGCTGCTGAGTCCAAGGTAGTTGTTGGCACAGAAGTTCAATACCTCTGAACCATCATCCAAGGTGATGTGTGCGTCTTGTGGCGAGGTAATGATGCGCTCTGATTTGAACAAGCCTTGGTCCTTAATGGACTGGAGTTCTGTCTGTAGGTTGTTGTAAAATGCTTGCTTAGTTGCCATGGCTGATGATGTCAATGTGTTCGCTACGAAGGTACACGAGGTGGGTGCTTGGTCGGTTACCCAAGAGACCCTCGAGGGCATCAGCGTAGATCGCAATTTGCTTGCCATGCTTGTTATCTGGTTGGCCTGTTTTGTAATCAATGATCGCCCATTTACCGTCTTGGAGTTTCATCAATCGGTCTGGGCGAAATACCTGCTTGCCAACCATCACAGGGCGCTCGCAATAGACCTCTGTTGCCGCCATGAAGCTTTGCATGCTCGGGTGGGTGACGGCCTGGTTCACCAAGGCTTTCACCTTGGTGGCCGCCTCGCCCTGCAGCTTGAACTGGTGTATGGTTGCATCCACGGCAAGTTGCATGTCAGCAGCAGTTCTGATTCCCTCCATGGCCACATGGACCGCGTCCCCAATGGCCTGTTCTTCAGTCAGGGATTTGTGGCTGGCCAGTCTAACTCTGTTGGTCCAATCGCTCGAATGCATGAAGGGCAAGCGCTTCGCTGTCAGCAGAGGTCGGATTGGCGGAGAGGGCCGTTCGCCGATCGTTCCTACGGATCCCTGCAAGGCGTGCTGACCTTCCATGAAGGCCTTCAACCACAAACCAAAAGACCCCGTTCTGCTAACGTCGGAGGTGTAAATCATCAAGACATCAACAGCACGTGTCATCGCGACATACAACAAGTTGCAATCATCAAAGGCTCGTTCTGCTTGGTCCTTTTTGATGGCCTCGCTCAAGGCGGGCCAGGCAAACTCAAGGGCCTTGTGCCGTTGCTCAGCTTCCTTACTGTTGACTGATGACAGGTTCACCAAAGTAGCTGGTGGTGGCTGGCTCATTCCCATCTTTTCAGCCCACGAATCGTCCATCCAAGATAAATTAGGGCGCTTGTTCTCCCAGGTAGCAAAGGGGAAAAATACCATGGAAAACTCCAGACCCTTGGCCTTGTGTATCGTCAATAACTGCACGGCCTCTTGTCCTTCTGGCGCGGAGATGCACCAACGGGTTTTATCAATATCCCATTGGTTTACAAAGGCCTCCAGGCGGTTTAGCTTATTGGCGGCATAGCTTTGCAAAGTGTCCAGTAAGCGGAGGATAAAGGGGTTGCTTTTGTGCGCAAGATTCAAGCATCTAGCCAGATACTCCCCCAGCTCATACAGCCCCAATTTCCATGCGATGTGCTCATCAAATTCAGGGAATGCTGCCTTGAATAACCGATTGAAGGGTTGCCTGCTGGTTTTTCCGGGCAAGGCCATGCACGCCTCCACAAGCTCGTCTTGTTCAACCCATCCAATCCCAGCGTCATGGCAACGAAGCATGACCTGCAACTGGCGATCTTCAATGGCCGGCGCAAGCATCCAATGCATCACTGCAACGATGGCTTGCACATGAGGGGATGCGTCCAATGTGAGCAGGTCAGATGACAAGACTGGCAAGCTCTCAAAAGCTAGACGCTCTGCAATAGCATGGCCATCCCTTTTTGATCGTGTCAAGATAGCCATGTCAGACAGCGACCACCCTGCATCAATGGCTTCCCTGATATCTGCCACCAAGGCATCCAAGGTGGACTCTTGGCGCTCTTCACTGTGATCTCCATCCATGAACTGAACTTGAACCAGCCCTCCTTCTTTGCCTTTTGGTGATTGACTGATGTCTGCGTAAGCCTCTCGGTGGATGCTCGAAGGCATGCGAGATTCATCCGCCATTTCCGTGAAGAAGTCGTTGTTGAACGCGACGATGTTGTGGCGGCTACGATAGTTGTTTGGCAGGGTCTCAAAGGCTGTTCGGCCAGTCAATGATGGCATGCTCTCATCAGGGCTCTTGCCATCCCTTGCGCGCTGGTTCATGGCAAGAAAGGCTTCAGCCTCAGAGCCCCTCCATCGGTAAATGCTTTGCTTGCCATCGCCCACAATCAATGCTGTGCCTGATTCACCTGCTGCGTTCAAGCTTGACAAGCCATGCGCCAATAAAGGCCACAGGTTTTTCCATTGCAAGGCCGATGTGTCCTGCGCTTCATCAATGAAAAAGTCGCTGTAGCGTTCCCCCAGCCGCTCATAGAGGTACGATGCGGGTTGTTGACTCAGCTCATCTTGAATCAAACGATTGAACTTCCACAAGGGCTGCACACCCAGGCGGTCCATGACCAGCTCCAGGCGTTCTGCCATGGCCATCAACACCGCGGCAGATCGATCGTGGCGTCGAATGCTCCTCATCACATCAGCTCGGCCCGCAAGGGCCCATTGATCCTTGACGCAAAGGGCTAATGGTTCGGCTATGGCCTCAATGCTGGCTGCATAACTCCCTTGAAAGGCCTTTTTCAATGCCTTTTCTGGCGACTCAATGAAGCCATCAATGGTCGACGTAGGGCGCCACTTTGCGTAGTCCCTTGAGCGGAGTTTGTCTTGATTGCTGTGCCAGGTACTGATTCGACTGACCCCTTCTTCCGGCAAGGACTCGAGGAGTGCTTGGTAGCGATCAACCAGCTGCAAAGCCTCTTTTTGCAGGGACTTTTCCAGTTGACGCATGGCTTGTTGGCTGGCTAAATGGTCCTTGCTACTGAACGCCTGCATGGCCTCAATGGCCTTGCCTGCAGCCTCCTTCGGAAGCTCCTTTGCCATGTTCATCAAGGCGTCATGGATGTCAGGAGCCTTTTCATCCTCAATGTTTTGCGCAACAAATTGGCTGAGCATTGTAGTGAGGGTCGCGTCTTCACCAAGGTCTTGGTAAAGGGCTGCAAGGGACATTTCCAGCAAGGTGTCCTGCTCAATCTCTACATCAAACTGTCCGGGAAGACCCAATTCAATAGCAAATGTTCTGACGAGCCTGTGTGTGAATTGATCTAACGTGCCAATCGCAATGGAACCATAGTCATGCAACATGGCATGCAGGACCTTTTTCGCTCGATGGTGCATTTCCTCTTGATTAATGCCCAATTTTTTCTGCACTGCATTGGCTAAATCCTCTGCTTCTCCCCATTGAAATTGGCCATCCCTCATGGTTGCTTCTGATGCCGCCACCAATGTTTTCAGGATGCGTTCGCGCATCTCCTTGGCAGCCTTATTCATGAAAGTCAAGGCCATGATGTGTCGGAAGGCTCCAGGCCGATTGGGGTCCTTCAAGGCTGCTGTCAAGTATGAAACGGCAAGCAAGAAAGTCTTGCCTGAGCCGGCGCTTGCGCTGTAAACTTGAAAGGCTGCTCTCATGATAGAAATTTACAATGCTTCATCGTCAGCACAAGGCAAAGATTCAGCTAAATTTGTACCACTAGACAATTTAATCCCTCACGCATGTTCACATTACCCAACCTCCCCTACGCCTACAACAGCCTTGAGCCGCATATCGATGCGCGCACCATGGAAATCCACCACTCAAAGCACCACAATGGTTATGTCAACAACCTGAACAATGCCGTCAAGGGCACGGAAATGGAAGGCAAGTCCTTGGAGGACTTGTTGACCCATCACATGGATATCCCCGCAGTGAGAAACAATGCAGGTGGCCACTTCAATCACAGCCTTTTCTGGACCGTGATGGGTGCCAATGCTGGCGGCCAACCAGAAGGTGAGCTGGCTGATGCTATTCAAAGTGCCTTTGGTGGCTTTGATGCATTCAAGAATGCTTTTGCTAAAGCCGCAGGTACACGATTTGGATCTGGATGGGCATGGCTTTGTGTAGCTAAAGGTGGCGCCTTGTCCGTTTGCAGCACTGCCAACCAAGACAATCCCACAATGCCGGGCGTAGGCTGCGGCAATCAACCCATCATGGGATTGGATGTTTGGGAGCATGCATACTACCTCAAGTACCAGAATCGACGCCCTGACTACATCAACGCCTTCTTTGACGTGATCGATTGGGCCGTTATCAGCAAAAACTACGCAGACAACAAGTAACACTTGCCGCTTTGAAGCAAAACCATCAACCCGGCCTTTGGTCGGGTTTTTTTATGCCTTGTCGGGCATGGTCAAAACCATGCCATCCTTGTCTAGGCGACCATAGCTGTCGTGGCAAAGCCAGTCCCCAAGGTTGACAAAATGCCAGCCTTCTGATTGAGACTCCATGGGCTTGTGGCGGTGGCCATAAATGTAGACATCTGCCTGAGTGGCTCCATGAATGGCCGCACTGTGGACAAACAAAGGCTCCTGGTTCACTGGCATGAATCGGTTGTCTAAATGCCCACTTCGCTTGCGGCTGGATCGGGACCAACGACTCGCAAAAGGAATGCCAATATCTGGATGGATCCAACGAAACAACCAACGAAGCAATGGATTGGTAAAGGCCCGCTTCAGGGCTTTGTAGGTTCGGTCACCAGGGCCCAACCCGTCGCCATGAGCAATATAAATCCGTTGCTGATTCCATTGGTGGACTACTGGCCCGTGATGTATCACTGCCCCCAACTCCTTGGCCAGATAGTCAGCCATCCACAAGTCATGGTTGCCCGTGAAGACGTGCAGCTGCAAACCTTGATCCGACAGCGCTGCCAATTGACCTAACAAACGCACATACCCCTTAGGGACCGCATGACGGTACTCAAACCAAAAGTCAAAAACATCGCCAACCAAATACAAGGCCGTGGCATCCGCAGCGATGCTCTCCAGCCAGGCACAAAATCGCTGCTCCCTCTGCTTGCTCGTGGGCGCGTCTGGCGCCCCAAGGTGCAGGTCGCTGGCAAAATAGATGGCCTTGCCCTCGGGCAGCACAAAGGACTTTGAGATTGGCATGCCCCAAAGATAGGCCATCACCACAGGCATTTGCAGGGGTAGTTAGGATAGGCTAACTTTGTGTCATATCATAGCTGCCACTACCATGTTTGAAAATCTCGCCAACATCAACCCCATTCTTCTTGCCTTGTATGCTACCACCTTCACGTGGCTAGTGACTGCAAGCGGAGCTGCATTGGTCTTTTTGTTCAAAGAGATGTCCAGGAAGGTTCTGGATGGCATGTTGGGGTTCACCGGTGGGGTGATGATGGCCGCCAGCTATTGGAGCTTGCTTGCCCCTGCCATTGAGATGTCTGAGGCGCAAGGGAAAATTCCTTGGCTTGCCCCAGGAATTGGATTTCTGGCTGGTGCCCTGTTCCTCTACGGATTGGATAAGTTGATTCCCCACCTTCACATCAACTTCAACCGAAATGAAGCAGAGGGCATCAAAACAGATTGGAAATCCACCACGCTGCTTGTGCTTGCCATCACCTTGCACAACATCCCTGAAGGGCTAGCCGTTGGCGTGGCCTTTGGTGCAGCTGCAGCAGGCGTTGATGGCGCAAGCATTGGCGCAGCTGTCGCCTTAGCTATTGGTATTGGGCTTCAAAACTTCCCCGAAGGCATGGCTGTTAGCTTTCCTCTTCGAAGACAGGGTGTTTCCAAAAGAAAAAGTTTCTTTTACGGACAGCTGTCCGCCATTGTGGAACCCGTTGCAGGTGTCATCGGTGCTGCCACAGTAATGATCATGCAGCCGTTTTTGCCTTATGCCTTGGCTTTTGCTGCTGGCGCCATGATCTATGTGGTCATCGAGGAGGTTGTGCCTGAAACCCAGAGGGCCAATAACACGGATGTCGCCACCTTGGGATTCATCGGTGGCTTTGTCATCATGATGACTTTGGATGTTGCCCTAGGCTGATCAGCTGCCAAACAGGCGCATCACATCATTGCCGTTAACCAGCAACAGCAGCCCCATCAATATGAAGAAGCCAACCATTTGAGCGCCCTCCATGACCTTGGTGCTTGCCGGCTTGCCAGCCACCATTTCATAGATGACAAACATGGCATGCCCGCCGTCCAATGCCGGAATGGGAAGGATGTTCAAGAAGGCAAGGGCCAGGCTAAAGAAGGCGGTGAAGCCCCAAAATGCTTGCCAATCCCATGTGCTAGGGTATTGTTGGAAGATCGTGATAAACCCGCCGGCTTTCTTGTGAGCCCCGGTTTCTGGTGTCGCCATGAGTTTCACTTGGCGAGCATAGGAACTCAATGTAGATGTGGTCTTATTCCATCCCGCGCCAATCGCGGCCATGCCTGAATAGGTCTTGGTAGTGATAGGAAAAATGGCCTTCGGGTCATCCTCCCTGAACACGCCTATCTGGCCAGAGTCACTCACGGGTACCATGACCTCAAGCATGTCATCACCTCGCATAAAGGCGAGCTCAATGGACTCACCATGGTGGGATGGGATGACTGCAAAATACTCGTCCACATAGAGCATGCTTTGGCCATTGAGCGCAATCAGTCGATCACCGACCTTCAGCCCCGCTTCATCAGCAAAGCTTGCCTCAGTGAAGCCTTTGACAATGTATGGCATGCGTGGAGCCATGATGGGGCTCTCTGCTTCCAAGGCTTCTGCAATGAAGGCGTTGGTAATCGGTAGGGTGATCAGTTGGCCGGATCGGTCAACCACCACGTCACCGCCTTCGCCAAGTAGAATTTCAATTCCAATGTCTCTGAACCGGCGAGGGCGTTCGCCATTGACAAGCATCACCACATCACCATTGGCTAAGCCAAAGGATTGGCCAAGTTCGTTGACCATGATGCCTCCCTTGAGGTCTTCTGTGGCAACATAGGTCTCACCATAATAAGCCATCATGCCGGTATAAATGATGATGGAGGTGATGACGTTGACTGTCACGCCACCCAAGAGGATGATTAATCGCTGCCAAGCTGGTTTAGATCGAAACTCGTAAGGCTTGGGCTCCTGAAGCATTTGCTCATTGTCCATGCTCTCATCTACCATGCCTGAGATCTTCACATAGCCACCCAGTGGCAACCAGCCAATACCCACTTCCGTACCGCGGATTTTGGTCTTGAACAATGAGAACCATGGATCAAAAAAAAGGTAGAATTTTTCAACCCGTGTTTTGAAGGCAACAGCTGGAATAAAATGGCCAAGCTCGTGCAGTACCACAAGCAATGAAAGGCCAAGAACGAATTGGAGGATCTGTATAATCATAAGGGCCAAAGATAGTCAGGCAAGCCAACTATAAGACAAAAAAAAAGCCCCCGACACAGGGCCGGGGGCTTTGCATGAATTCCTAAGAATTCAAGTCATTCAAATCGTTCAGAAATTGATCTTCATGCCTACGTTGAAACGACGTGGAAAACCCAAGAAGACCTCAGCGTCATCCGCATCATGATCCCCGTCATAGTCATTGTACCTTGAGTTGTCCACAGCGTCCTGAATGTATAGGGCGTCAGTGAGGTTCAACACGTGAACAAATGCGTCAACCGTTGTGCCGTTGAAATCAAATGGCAAGCGGTAGTTCAAGTTCAAATCCACCAAGGTGAATGAAGGAATCTGCCATGACTCAATACCTGCATCAGCAGCGTCATCACGATCAAACACGTTCCAGTCAGAGAAGAACTTATCGTAGTGGCGCATGGACAAGCGAGCGTTCAACCCCTTGATGCCAGTGTAGGTGATAGAGCCCATGATCTGGTTCTGCGGTGCGTCACCAACATGTAGACCACCAACGTAGTAGTTAACATCTGTCGATACAGCAGCACCTGAAGAATAGTCAGTGTATTCGCCATCCAAGTCATCCAATAGTACCCAGTCACCGAATGATGCACCGATATCAATGCGAAGATCATCTATTGGCTTGATGGATGCTTCAATCTCTACACCAGAGTGATTGGCATTCATGCCTTGGAGATAGATCGCACTCTCAGCACCTGAACTGTCCACAACAAAGAAGGACCTTGTACGATTCAACCAAAAGGTGTTGTAGTAGTTTGCCGACAAGGCAAGGATGCCGTTCGGTGCGCTCCAGCCCATACCAACTTCAACAGACTGGAAAGTCTCGTTGTTGGCTAAAGTCTGCTCGTACTTGCGGCCAGAATTGTCATTGATGGCTTTGTCGTACGTTGGTGTTGCTTTAACCCAACCACCGTTGACAAATGCGCGAAGCTCATCGTTGATCTGGTAGCTCACACCGCCTTTGAACTGCACACCTGGAAGGTTGTTGTTCTCCTGCATAAACTCACCATTCTCTGAAGCCATATCACCAGCTCCTGCCGCGCGGAAATGATCCGTGTAGCTGTAGGAAGCTGCAGTCACACCTGTCATGAAGTTGACTGTCATGGGGCCACTTTCGTAGTTACCCTGAAGGTATCCACCCAACCAGCTAACCGTGTTCGTGTTGAAGTAGGCAACCTTGTCGCCCAGGCCTTTCTGTTGTGATGCGGCATCAGTATCAAAATCGTTGCCCGTGTAGTTAAAGTACTCACCACCCAATAGATCGCGAACCTCTCTCCAGTGACCAACTTTCGCGGTGCGAGCGTCAATACCATAGGTCAATTTCAATTCATCATTCACCTGATGGAACAGCTTGGAAATCACACCCCATGTAGACTGCTGGTTAACTGAATTACGCAAAATGCCTGTTGAAGCAGGGCTGCCATCAGACACGTCTTGGTTTTGAGCAATCTCATCGTTCCAATTGCGAAGGCCACCGCCATCGCCGTAATCGGTTTTCACAGAACCGTAGGTACCTGTGCCACCACCTTTACCACCGCTGTAGTAGAAGATATTGCTCCACGTCATGTCGTCATTGACCGTGTGATACCAGTTGAAGTTGATCTGAGGCTTGTGGAAAAAGTTCTCACGCTCATTCAAATGATCCGTCACCTTGCGGTCACCAATCGTTGTGTTGTACATGCTGAAGTGCTGCTGGCCATCGTAGCTAGCGTCAACCGGTGAATAGTTCTGGTTGAAGTCGCGACCAAACTCTTTGTAGTCGTCCTTCGCTGCGGGGTCATAGCCTTCCATGTTGTCAGCTAATGCGTGTGAGTAACGAGCAATGTTTTGCTTGTACAAGTTCTGTCCATGACGCTGAGGTGCGCCGATCACATAAGCCTCCAGCTTGTTCTTGTCGTCAACCTGGTAGGATGCACCCATGTAGTAAGCCCATGCATCTGTCCATGTGCCTTTTGCGAAACCATCACCGGTTTTACGAACCAACGTGGCGCTAATTGCCATTTTGTCATTGATACGACCTGAATTCAAGCTCATGGCAGTCTTCAAGAAGCCGAAGCTTCCAACCTCTTGACGAACGGATCCGCCTTTGTTGTATTGAGCAGGGTCAGAGATGATGTTGATGGTGCCACCAATAGATGGTACCGCCAAGTTGACACCAGACAATCCGCGCTGTACTTGAATGTTGCTTGTTGCATCACCTAAGCCATCCCAGTTAGACCAGTATACCCAACCATTCTCAATGTCGTTCACAGGAACACCATTAATCATGATAGCTACGTTGCGTTGGTTGAATCCACGAACGTTGATTCTGGCGTCGCCAGCACCACCGCCTTGGTTGGTTGAGTAAATAGAAGGTGACGTGTTAAGCACCTCGGGGATGTCACGTGATGCAAGTGTGTTAGTGATTTGCTTTTTGTCGATATTGGTCACCGTAAATGGCGCTTTTTCATCGTAGCGTGAGGAGACAATTTCTAGCTCAGTTAGCTCGATCACTTCTCCCTCAACTTGGGCATTCATGCTAAAGGCAAGAATGGCCGCACTGATTGTTAATACATGTTTCATCATAAGGGGTTTAGGTTAATTGGATGATTTAAACAAATATGGCAAATCCTGGCACAACCATCACGCCACAGCAGCAAATGTTATCAACCGTTTTAAATGTTATCAACCGTTTAACGGTAAGTCTTTATCATAAAGGGATGCCGCCAATTTAAATCTGGTTTAAATCGTTGTTTTCTGTGGCTTTATGCACCTCAACTCATGAAATCCTCGATGTCCCTTCGGTCTTTTTTTGTAGGCCTACCTACAACGCGGTGAGAGCCAAACCCTTTGGCCGCCGCAAGCTGGTCCCTGCGGTCCAATTCAGACTGTGCAGTGGTCTCCTCAAGCAAGTCTGGGACAAGCTTTGCCCCAACGCGGGAGACGGGAAGGGCCAACACCTTGAACTGTCGCTTGTACCCTAGGTAAGTGATCTGAAACTGGGCGCCAGGCCTCATCACCCGTGAAGCCTTGATGCGGACTTCGTCCATGGTGACTTTGCCCTTTTTTAGTGCTTCAGCCGCCAGGCCTCGGGTCTTGAACAACCTCACTGACCAGAGATAGCGATCTGCACGCATGGCTTAGTTGACCTGAGCCAAATCCGTGAACAGTGCGCGACGCGCCCTGACCTCTTCATGGGTCACTTCAAAGATGCGCTCTGGGCCAAATGCTTCAACGGCAATGCTGCCCATGGTGGCTGCTTCCATCAAGGCGCGCTTCATGTTGTCAAAGGAGAAGTCATTGGTTTGAGCGAGGTGCCCTACAAACCCACCAGCAAAACAGTCCCCAGCTCCTGTGGGATCTACCACATCAGCAAGGGGTAGTGCTGGGGCAAAGAAGATTCTTCCTTCTGGGCCAAACAACAAAGCGCCGTGTTCGCCTTTTTTGATGATCAAGACAGACGGGCCCATGGCCTTGATGCCTTCTGCTGCTTTGACAAGGTTATGCTCTCCAGACAGCAGACGTGCTTCTTCATCATTGATGGTCAATACGTCAACCTCCCTCAAGATGGCCAATAAATCCTCAAGGGTGTTGTCAATCCACAAATTCATGGTGTCCAGCACGACAAGGCTTGGCTTATTCATGGCTTTCAGCGCCATCATTTGGATCGCCGGAACGAGGTTGCACAAAAGCACAATGTCACACGACTTTGCAGACTCAGGAACCTTCGGGACAAAGTTCTCCAGCACGTTCAGTTGCGTTTCTATGGTGTCACGGCTATTCATGTCCGTGTGGTATTTGCCTTTCCAAAAGAAGGTTTTCTGATCTGCAATCACCTCCAGGCCATCGACATTGATGCCTTTATCTGCCATTAACTGAATGTCTGAGGCAAGAAAGTCGCCACCCACAACGGACACCAATTGCACATCGTCAGTGTACAGAGCTGCGCTCAACGAGCCATACAAGGCAGAGCCACCAAGGATTTTCTCGCGAACGCCAAAGGGTGTCTCCAATCCGTCAAAGGCAACGGTTCCTACGATCAACAAGCTCATCTTCACGATTTATTAAAATTCAGGGCAAAGATAGGGGGAAGCTTTGCCCCACCGGGTGAATCTTTGTAATATTGCACCCCTTAACAGGAACACATTCCTCCTTAGCTCAGTTGGTTAGAGCATCTGACTGTTAATCAGAGGGTCCTTGGTTCGAGTCCAAGAGGAGGAGCACGTTGATTATCAATGAATAAGGTCGCAAATAGCGACCTTATTTTGTTTCCAACATCTTGGATTTTCACAACATTTTTCACAACATTCACCTGAGAGGATTGTGGAAAACCTGCCAATAACTAAACGCGATAAATGCAAATGATTAGCGCTTCTAGTGGAGCTAACCTAACAAAGGTCCGACTTAAGTTGTTTAGTGATACTTTCATTCTAAAATCTTACTATTGAAATATTATCTTCGGCTACAAACCAATATCCAATGAATAAGCTATTTCTGTTATCCACCTTTTGTTCATTTTTTACTTTTGGGCTGAATGCCCAATCGGTTTACTCTGTTAAGTACGAGTCACAAGCGGACACAAAAGTCTTTGTTGTAGAATATGAGTCTCAAGCTGACCTTCTTGTATTCAAGGAAAAGTATGCTTCGCGCGCTAAAGGCAATGAGGGGCATTGGTTCTTTGCTGATTATGAATCTCAAGCAGACAAGACCCTGTACTTTGTGAAGTATGCTTCTCAAGCAGACCTCAAGATTCACTTTGTTGAATACGAATCAAGGGCTGGTTGGCGGAACAAAGGAAAGATTCACCTCTTATATTAGAGTTAAAGCTCTGGCAGGCTTTTTCATGATTTCATAAATTTCTTACAAGATCAGTAAAGAGCTACACCACATCTTCCAGTGACCCTTTTGTAAATTTGCCTTTCTAAATTATCCGAGTACATGGGCCCATTGTCGTATTCTTCATTTTCGATTGAACATGAGATCATAAGAACATTGCGTTATTTCGAATTCTTCAAGCATGCGCTAAACATTGAAGAGATCCGCACATTCTTGAGAGTTCAAGCTTCTATCGCGGATTTAGAAAATGCCTTGCAGCCCATGGCTGATTCTCAACAGCTGTTTTATTCAGAAGGGTTTTACGCGTTAAACCCTGATCATATTCAGCTTAGAAAAAATTGTCAAAACTTGAACCTGGGCAGACTAAAAATAGCGCGAAGAATGGGCAATTTCATTCAGTTGTTCCCTTATGTCCGTGGCGTATACCTTTCTGGCTCACTTTCAAATATGGGAATGCAGAACGCCTCGGATGATATAGACTTTTTCATAATCACGAAGGCGGGAAGAGTCTGGCTGGCAAAACTATTTTTAATTGGCTTTAAAAAGCTGTTTTTATTGAATTCCGAAAAGTACTTCTGTATCAATATGTTGATGGACGAGAGAAAACTAAAGCTGAAGAAAAAGAATCTTTATACGGCCGCGGAAGCCGCGTCTTTATTGCCACTAACTCATCCGGAGATTATGGCTCATTTCCTTCAAGAGAACAGCTGGTTGTCTGCATTCTTGCCCAACTTTGTCTTCCCAAATAAGCCAGAGCCTCCGGCAGCTTACAGCAAATGGACGGAGCAAATTCTAGAGGTTCTAGGTGCTGAAAAACTAGAACAATGGGCCAGAGGTAAGTTTCATACACACATGACTGAAAACGCAAGTGGTGATTCAAGTTATTATGAAGCAGAGGTGCATTCGTCTGCCTACTTTCCAGATAGTGTAGAACAAAAATTAATGGATCACTACAATGTTAAAAGCAAATAAAATGATTAGAAAACAAATTGTTGTCAGTTTCCTGGCTGCTGTGATATTCTTCGCCATCGCCTTTGTGCGTCCAGCTCGCTATGAAGCAGAGACTATTTTCTTTGTCCCGCTCACGCTGCTTGAGAAGCAAATTGATCAAAATGGCATTGGTTTTGGTTCACCCATAGAGGTGGATGCGCATTTGGAATTATTGAACAGTCAGAGTTTAAATTTGGCTTTGATCAGCCGATTCGGGCCCGACTTTTCCCTAGACATTAGTAAAACAAGAAACGGTGCGGTACAGGTACTTGCAGAAGCTGCTGATGCCATACTTGCTGCAGAGATTGCCAACGGCGCTGTGCGTGCTGCGGACTCTATCAAGCAGCGCATGCTTCGCCATAATGTAGGCATGAGTTTTGACGTAATGCAGGGGAGATCGTCCTCGCTAAAAAAAGAAGAACAATTCTTACGCAAGGGGTTGGATTCTCTTCGTTTTGAAGCGCAGACTGACTCTTTAGCCTTTGTCGCACTGATCTTTAGAAAGGAGCGCCAATATGGAAGTGTGGTGGTTGAATTGACAAAAAGCGAACGCAAACTGGAAAATTTAAAAGAATACTTGCACGCACCGGCACCGGCATCTTATGTGATTTCTGAAGCCAGCGAAACGCCCAAACGAGCTGGTATTCCTGCCTGGGCTATTGCTCTGTTATCGGGACTAGTGGTCTTTGCTTTGCAGCGTGGGGTTTCCTCAGCGTTGCTGGTATCAAAAAAGGCCTAATCATTGCCTTTAAAAAACAAACATATCGCGCTGCTTCTGACCATAACCATGGGGCTTGCCGCGGCACTGTACGTTGACTTTTACTGGGAAGCGCTTTATGCAACTGTTGCCGCACTGTCTTTTGCGTACTGGGCATGGAAACGTCAATGGGAACATACAGGGTATTTACTTCTTGCGCTCCTGCTTCCTCTTTCGGTAAAAGTTGAGCTCCCTTTTGGAGATTTACACCTGCCCGCGGAAGCATTGATCGTGGTACTTTCCTTGGTGGTCCTTCTCAGGCTTCTAGCGCCACTAAACCTATCCATTGTTAAGAAAAATCCATGGCCACTGATCTGGTTGCTGAGTTTTACTCCAGGAATTTGGATGTCGGAAATCCCTCTGGTGAGCCTAAAATTCACAATGATTAATGGACTATTTGTCTTAACGTTCTATTATGGGCTCTTGCTGTTAGGGAGTAGGGGTAAGTCTTTCCCCATTGTGCCTTTTATGTGGGGGTTGGTTCCAGTTCTCATAGTGGGCCTGGTCCAATTTATTGCGTTTGATTTCAACCCTCTAACCATCTCGGGAATCTATAAACCCTTTTTCTATAGCCATACGATGCTTGGGGCAAGTCTTGCGATCATAGCCGGGTATGCATGGGGCCAAACAAAAATTCAAAAAAACTGGATTATAATTGCTGTTCTTGCTACTGCGCTTACCTTCTTAAGCGGTTCGCGTGCTGCGCTATGGTCTGTGGTTTTCATGGCACTTCTTTGGGCATTAATGCACCTGCCTCAACTTTGGCGTTGGCTATTACCCCTGTCTTTAGTCGTGATCTATTTTGGGGTGTTTGGCACTGACAAGATCCAGGAATCATTCACCTATAATTCCTACCAAAGCCACGATCCCCAGGCCACTTTAATGGAGAAAAGTATGTCTGTGACCAACGTTCAAACAGACGCCAGCAATATTGAACGACTCAATCGGTGGGTAAGCGCCTTGCGTATGTTTGAAGAGCGTCCTTTGTTTGGTTTTGGCCCAGGCACTTATCAGTTCACCTATATTCCCTTCCAAGAGAAAAGTTTGGAAAACAGGCTAACAGTGCGAAACCCCGACTCTCCCCCGCAGGGCTCAGGAGGTAGTGCACATTCGGAAATCCTGCTTCAACTCAGCGAGAATGGCATCGGGTCAGTGCTGGTATTCTTAATCATGATCGGGCGCTGGGTGTACTATGGGTTTCTAAGAGGGAACCTGGGCTCACCACAAACAGCCTTATTCTTAGCCTTGAGCACTTACCTGTTTCATATGCAATTCAATAATTTCTTGAACCAGCCGATATTTGCCTTCCTCTTTTGGGGGTCTGCAGCCTATTTTGACCTCCAATTAAGACGCAAAGAGCATGAGTTATTACCGTGAAGTAGGGCATTATTATGATAAGGATGCGGTAGATTTTGAGCGTCGCTATCAGCTGAACCCTGCACTGCAAAGAATTAGACAGAGTTTTCGCGAGCGCGTAAAATCTCATCCACAATCCACGGTACTAGAGGTTGGGTTTGGTCCGGGATTTGACTTGATTCATTTCGCAGAACAATTTCCAGAACAGCAGTATTATGGCATTGATGTTTCAGCGGAAATGGTACGCCTGACTCAAGAGAAAATTGACAGCAATAGGCTGAAAAACGGACAAGTTGCCCAAGGGAGCGTAGAGCATTTAACTACGCTGTTCCCTGAGGTGAAATTTGACATGGTCTACGTTTTCTTTGGCGCGTTAAATACGGTGGATGATCTTGACCACGCCATGTCTTGTCTTCGCGAGGTGCTTAAACCGGGGGGGAGAATGGTGCTCACCTTTGTCAATAAATACTACCTGGCTGGCACGCTCATTGAGCTGCTTAAAGGCAAGCCTAAGAATGCATTTGCTCGCTGGCGCAGGGTGTGGGGGGGCTATTCACCGACAAATTATTTGGCGAGCAAGTGCTACACACCGAAAAGTATCAGCAAAAAGGCAAGGCTGCCCTTGACCTACAGCAGAGGGTACAGTATTGTTTATCCAGCATGGTATTACCACAAACTTCATAAGCTGCTGCCCGCCGCGCTGCTCCACCTGCTTTGGAAAATAGATGACGCTGTTTCAGCCACAAAACTGGGCGCCTTTGGGGAGTACATGTTGTATGAATTTCAGGCGGCAGAGGTGTAGCTTAACTAGCGCTGATCAAGCGCCTTAACCGCCCTGGCAATAAGCAGGTCCAAGTCATGGTCAACAGCGTTATACGAAGCTTTCCATTCTGTGTGTAGCGTAGTTATCGGCGTATTAGAGGTCAGCGCCTCCGCAACGGTTTTTCCATGTTTTTTGATCAGTTCATTCTCTCTTATTTGCCTTACGTCGAGATCTAAAATTTTCGCTGTTTTATTTGCAAACGCTAACTGTGAAATAGGCGCAAAACCAAAAAGATTATAGTTTTCTCCTGGCGCACCATGTGTAGATACGTGGATTAATTGACCCGCGCAGTCCTCCACCGAGATGATAGACATTTGTTGCTCACCGTCGCCGTAATAGGGTACATACCCAAGCTTTAATGCCGGACGGTAAAAGAAATATTCAAACCAAGAATCCGGTCCCAAAATCCAAGCCGGTCTAGCAGTGCGGACATCTAAAGTAGCCTCAGCTGGTTCCCTGGTAAATGGCCGTTCCGCATATTCATAGGCCCGGGCATAGGCTATGGGGGATATGGGCTGTTTTTCGTTTGCAATTTTACCTGTATTGCCATACATCAATGTCCCGCTGCAGTAAACGACCATTGGCGGTATGGGCAACTGCTCAAAAATGTCACGAAGGCGGATGTTGGCACGGTAACCTTGTTTAGCGGCCGTTCTTCGGCCGCGATCTGACCTCCCCGCGAGTCGCGCACAGTGAAAGACAACGTCTGGAGGGTAATCAATGAATTTGTCCTTCTTGAGCTTGTTCAAGGAAGACATGAAAAAATTTGTACGCTGCATAACCCGTGGAAGAATGGTGCGATGTCCTAGTGTGGATATTCTGCCGGGGAATTCCCCTTCATGACGCTTTTGAATAAGCAAATTGGTTAGTTGTGCGCCCACATAACCCGTGGAGCCCAATACCCAAATTTCCTTTTGTTGTTTCAGTGGTCTCATCGTTGATGTAAATACACCGAACTCAGGCAATGAGCTTGATTGACTATTGCTTAATGACGGTTCGTTGAATGGCTTGACCATTTTGCTCATTAGTGACGGTGCATTGGTAGGTCCCTGGAGCTAGTTCCGTTGTATCAATGGCATTTTTTAAGCCCTGTAACGTCTCCGATTTCACTAATTTTCCTGTAATGTCAAAAATCTTAATGGTTGCAATTTCAAAAGGTTGCACGACATGAATTCTATTGCCAGAAGGGTTAGGGTACAGCTTGATTGATGCCGCTTCTAATTCCTCTTTGCTCAACGTGCTGCTTTGGTACACGCGCACATAGTCAACAATCAAAGGACTTTGAGTAAATGAAGCGGCAATGCTCGATTGAATAGCCACATTAAACAGCAAGTATTGTGGGTCGTCAAAAGGCCAAGTATTTGCGTCACGCGTGGCGGGCTCATAGGTATAATGAACAACGCTATCCACGCTAAACACCATTTTAGTGGGTGTCCATTCCAACACATAAATTTTAAGTCCCGTACTTACCCCTGCAATGTACTGACTTCCCTGATTTTGGGTGCTTCCATAGCTAGATGGCGTGTGCATGGCACTTGAAATGTTGTTTTGGTTATCTCCCCAATGCTCCATTATGTCAACTTCACCACACGCAGGCCACGCCGTAGTGCCGTAACCTTTTGTTTCCCAGTAGGCACCAGTTTCTGTTATGTTTTGGCCAAGCATCCACAAGGCTGGCCATGTCCCAGCACCGGTAGGTAGTTGGGCGCGGATTTCAACACGTCCATAGGTGAAGGCAAATTTTGAGTTTAGCCTTGCAGAGGTGTAATTTTTAGTCACGCCTTGGTCTGTGAAAATTTCTTTTATGGCTCTTAGGTAGAGCTTGCCGCCGTTCACGCTTGAATTGGTGTCTCTATTTGTGTAATGCTGAATTTCACCGTTCCACCAGCTCTGGCCATTGACCGGAAGAAGGGTTTGGTGAAACCAATTATTGGTATCTAAACTTCCGTTTACGTTGAATTCATCTGACCAGACTAACGTGTCAAAAGTTTGGGCGTTGGAATTGAACGCAAAGAAAAAGGCAATTAGAAAAGTGAACTGTCTCACGAGTCGGTTGGGTTTTTATTCTTTGACAAAGGTCTAAACAAATGACTTGACATGTCACTAAATCAATTAGCCTTGTGAAACATTGTTTTTAACCTTCCAAGCAATAACTATGAGCAAGCATTGAATCGGTAATCTTACCAAAGCAGCTTTATGACTTCCTACGGCAGGTGTCTCAGAAAACACATCCCAAATATGAATTGGCAAAAACAAGAGCATTAAAATTATAATTCCCCAAGCGCCTAGGGTTGCGTATTTTTTGAAAAGTAATGCAAGGCCAAGTATGATTTCAAGAAAACCGGAAATATACACAACAGCCAAAGTGAGCGGCAAAAAGGAAGGCACAAAAGGAATGTAAAAATCAGGATTCATCAAATGCTGCGCCCCGCCAAAAATGAATAATATTGCTAAAACAGCTTTCAGTAGTGACCTCGCTAAAGCGCGTAGACTGTTTGATCTTTTCATGATTTTTAATTATTGGGAAAAGGCGTTTTCTGAAGATTAGTACATTTGGTGTTCCTCTATGCCATCGGAGTTTTCTATGAGAGCAAGTCTTCATAAATACAGATTACCCATACTGTTCTTTACAATTAGCTTAATCTGTTATGGCTCTTTTCATGTTATTGGCAGTGAGGTTGATAAGGATGGTTACTTGAAAGAGCCCTTTGCTTTAATTCCATTGGGTTATGTTTTCTTTTTTGCTTCTGTTGTCACTTCGGTTTTCTTAAAGGGAAAAACCAAACCATAGGTGCTACAATAAGCCTGATTTTCCTTCCCATTCAAGGTAAAATTGTTTTAGAAAGATCTCCATATAGTCATGTCTGTTGGAAGCCAGTCGCTTCCCTGTAGGCGTGTTCATTTTATCTTTTAGGAGCAGTAATTTTTCATAAAAGTGATTAATCGTTGGGGCATTGTTTTTTTTATACTCCTTTTTTGTCATGTTTAGATTAGGTGAAATATTTGGGTCGTATAAAGCCCTGTTTTTAAATCCGCCATAATTAAAACACCGGGCAATGCCAATAGCGCCAATAGCATCTAATCTGTCTGCGTCTTGCACAACCTCTAGCTCCTTAGAGGAGAATGCTTTACCGTCTTCTTCCAGAGAATTCTTATAAGACATGTGCAGAATTATTTTTATAATATGATCAATCGTCTCTTTATCAACTTTTTGATTTTTTAGAAATTTGGTTGCTTTTTGGGGGCCGAGAGTTTCATCACCATCATGAAATTTCGGATCGGCAATGTCATGCAAAAGCGCCGCCAAGGAAACAACAAAAGCATTAACGTCTTCGTCTTTAGCTATTAAAATCGAATTCCTGAAAACCCGCTCTACATGAAACCAATCGTGACCACCTTCAGCGTTTTTGAGCTCTGACTTTACAAATGCTATCGTCTGATTAATCGTGATTGTTTGGTCCATTTCTCGTGTTTTGTGTTTTTGATGTGTGGCTAGCTACATAGCATTCCGGAAGATAAAAACAAAACTCAAAATACTTGTTGTGACAACCTGTTTAGTCCCTTTAAAGGTATTGCTATTAGGCATGTGTAGCGTCATCACAACACACAAACGACATGAAGCTCTGGTTGATTTACAAGCAATGAATAGGCCAATTATACACCTGCTTATTGCTTTGGTGTTGCCCTTGATTGCTTCTTGTCAAGGGAGAGGTGTTGGGGTGTTGATAGCATTTATTTTTTTGGGACTCTTTCCGTAAAATTAATATTGCCGTCACATTGAACCCGTGAACTCTGGTGAACTTTGCGCTAGTTAACCTAAACACAGACTATGGACAATCTATACATCATCATCCTTGCAGCACTTTTGGGTCTTGCCATCATTGATCTGATAGTCGGCGTCAGCAACGACGCTGTCAACTTCTTGAACTCAGCTATCGGATCCAAGGCCATCTCGTTCCGAAACATCCTCATCATTGCCAGCTTAGGCATTTTTGTGGGGGCCATCTTCTCAAGTGGCATGATGGAGGTTGCGCGCAAAGGCATCTTTATGCCTGGGGAATTTTACTTCTCAGAAATCATGATCATATTCATTTCAGTCATGATCGCCGATGTCCTCCTGTTGGATTTTTACAACAGCTTAGGCCTGCCAACGTCCACCACGGTGTCTATTGTGTTTGAGTTGCTTGGTGCCGCTGTTGTCATGGCCTTAATCAAGATTGGCATGGATGATGCGCAAAGCGTGGCTGACCTTGGAACTTACATCAACAAAGACAAAGCCGTGATGATCATCACCGGCATCCTGCTGTCCGTGTTCATCGCCTTCACCATTGGTGCAGCCGTGCAGTGGCTGACTCGCCTGGTATTCACTTTTCAGTATGAGAAAAAAGTCCAGAGCGTGGGCTTTCTGTTCGCTGCCGTCTGCCTGACTGCCATCAGCTACTTTATCTTTTTCAAAGGCCTCAAGGGCACGCCCTATTACGGTGACATCAAGAATGTTTTAGCTGCGTACAACATCGCCATCATTGCAGGCCTCTTTGTCCTGTGGTCAGGGGCCGCCTATGTGATCAACAATGTCTTCAAAAAGAATGTCTTGGTGCTGGTCATTGGCATTGGCACGTTTGCCTTGGCGCTGGCCTTTGCTGGCAATGACTTGGTGAACTTTATTGGCGTGCCAATGGCGGCTTACCATTCCTACGAAGCCTGGTCTGCCTCTGGCGTTGCCGCTTCAGAGTTCTCCATGGGAGTGCTGTCAGAAAAAGTGCCCTCTGAGCCCATCCTGCTATTCCTCGCTGGCGGCATCATGGTCTTGACCTTGTGGTTTTCTAAAAAAGCGCAAACGGTTGTTGAAACAGGCATTGATCTGTCTCGACAAGATGAGGGCAACGATCGCTTCAGCGCCAACTTCCTCTCACGGGGCATTGTTAAAGGAAGCTCGCGCGCAGTCTCCCTGCTGAGTGCCTTCGTGCCTCAGCGCACCCTGGACCACGTAGCTGATAGTTTCAGTCGACCCATTCAAAACATCTCTGCGGACAAGGCAAAAGAACTGCCTGCCTTTGACAACATTCGTGCATCCATCAATCTAGCCGTAGCCGGTGTTTTGATTTCTATCGCCACCTCTATGAAGCTGCCACTTTCCACCACCTATGTGACTTTCATGGTGGCAATGGGCACCTCGTTTGCTGATCGGGCGTGGGGTCGCGAAAGTGCCGTTTACAGGGTTGCTGGCGTACTCACTGTGATTGGAGGCTGGTTCCTGACAGCTATTTCAGCCTTTGCCGTTGCAGGTGGATTGACCTATGTCATCTTCCTTGGTCAAGAAGCAGCCATTGCAGTGCTTTTGATTGTGGCAGTTGGCTTGCTGCTTCGCAGCTACCGTTCACACAAGCGAAAAGTAGCCAATATCGGTGTCGTTGCAGGCTTGCGAAAATTTGAAAGCAAGACTGTGCAGGGCATCATTGATGAAAGCGCTGACAATATCTCCAACGCCATGGGCCGGGTAGCAAAGAGTTATGGAGCAATGATCGATGGGTTGGCAAACATGGACGAGTCCGAATTGAACAATAACCGCAAGCGCGTCGATAAGCTTGATGGGGAAGTTGAGGGCTTGAGAAATCACCTCTTTTACTTCATCAAAAACCTGGATGAAACCTCCGTTCGCGGCAGCAATTTCTACATCACCATCCTGGCCTACCTCACAGATATGGCGCAGTCACTAGAGTACCTCGCAAAGAAGAGCTACAGCCACGTGAACAACAATCACAAAGCCCTGCATCCCGATCAATTGCATGAGTTGAGAACCATCGGTTCAGATGTGAATGTTGTTGTTCTCCAGGTTAAAGCCTTGTTTGAGTCAAGAGACTTTGATGGGCTTGGTACTGTTCTTGAGGCACAAGAGGCCGTGTTGGCGAGAATATCTGATGTGATTGACGCACAAATCAGCCGGACACGCACCGAAGAGTCAAGCCCCCGGAACACCACTCTCTTCTTTAATCTTGCCCTTGAGACCAAGGATCTTGTCAAGGCATTGATGAGCCTGGTTGAAGAGTACAGAAACAGTGCAACCAATACTTGATCTGCTGGGCACAAAGGCCGCACTCAAAATCTGATTGAGGCTGATCGTCCACTTAAGGGTTGGCAACATCCTCCGGGCCGACATACTTTCTGAAGACAATGAGAAAGAGGTAAAAGAGCGAAGTCCCTGCGGCAAACAATACCAGCAAGTACTCGGGCCAGTCCCCTTGAACCAAGGGGTGATTAACCGGCGGCGGCGATGTCACATACATGTAGTTGGACCCTAAAATCTCATTGATTCCCATCAGCAGGGCGGCAATGACTGTTGTGATTCCCATCACCATCCTGAATGCTCGCTTAGGTAGACGTCTTCCAGCGTGAATCATCAAGTAAATAGGCACCACCACCACGAAGGCATGAGCTGTGAAAAACTGCGTGACATAGGGCCATGTCAGTGGCGTGGTTAAGCCTGGCGTCAAGATAGCTTGTATGCCGCCCAAGGGGCCCCATAAAGCCGCCACCGTGAAGGCCCATTGTTTATCCATCACCAAGTGAAGGAAGAGCAAAACCTGAGTGAAACTGCACATGTGCAGCGGGAGGTGTTTGGCAATGAGGTAGTCGCCATCAAGCAACAACATCGCTGTGGCCCAAACCTGATTCAGAAGGATGGCCCACCCAAGTCCTCGCTCCCATTGCTTGCGTTGTGGGTGACCTATGCGGGGTGCAAAGGCAAAGAAAAAAAGAATGAAGGCGAGCAGTACGCCCACGCCAAACCACCACAACTGTTCGCCAGGCTCAATGGCGTGGTATGTACTCATGAGGGCATGCCGTCATTGGACTTGATGCGCTTCCAAAACAAGCCAGTTAGCAACAGGTAGTGAAGCAGGCCTGCGCCAACGAATCCAATGAGGTAGTAGGGCCAAGGGCCTTGAATCAGAATACTTTCCACCTTGGGTGGATCAATCAAGAACATGTAGTTGGCGTCAATCAGCCTGTTGATAAAGTAAACAGGGAGCATCATGGCCACGTTCAAAGCAATGATTTTAGCCCATGTCCACTGACCAATCATGCGCTGGCGAACAAAAACAAAATACAAGGGAATGATGATGATGCCACCGTGAATGATGTAGTACTCAATGTACATGAAGGTGCTGTCACCGCCAGTAAGCTCTGGCGTGAGAAGGCTATGAAACCCTCCAACAATCCCCCAAAAAAACAAAGGGAAAAAAGCCCATCTGACACCAAAGGCTAAAAGCAGAATGCTCAGCAATCGGCTCATGCCACAAAGATGCAGCTCCATGTTTTCGGTCATGCTCCAGTCGCCAATCGCAACAAGTTGCACGTGCTTGACAAGAAACAAGGCAATCAGTAAACCACCCCAGATTCTTTCAAATTGGGTCAAGGCTCGGTCATCGTGCTTGATTTTGTTGCTGAAAAAGTAAACCACCAACGCATAGGCCGCGGTGATAGCTATGCCGCCAAACCAGGGGGTAGAAAACATGTCATAAACGGCATGCTCTATTTGAAAAAATGTCATTGTGTCGGGGAGTTAGGACCATGAATATAGTCCAAACTCTGCTACTGGGAGAATCTGCTCAGAATGAGGGGCGGCGCTTGTCCAAGAATGCCTCCGTGCCCTCCACAAATTCCTTTGAGGTGAATCGCTTGCCAAACTCTACAATTTCAGTATCATAACCCCCCTTGTGGTCCAGGCCTGCATTGACTGCGCGGATCACTGCAGCCTGTGCGTCGCCCGAGTTCCGCAGGTAGCCTTTGGCTCGGCTTTTTGCCTCCGCCATCAGCTCATCTTGTGTGCTGACTGCGTTCACCAAGCCCCAAGCAAGGGCGGTTTCTGCATCAATCATTTTAGCTGAAAGCATCATATCCATGGCGCGCCCTTTGCCGATGCATTGAGCCAATCGCTGTGTGCCTCCGTAGCCAGGAATCACCCCCAGGGAGGTCTCGGGCAAGCCCATTTTTGCGTTATCCGAAGCGACCCGCACATGGCACGACAAGGCCAGCTCCAACCCCCCGCCTAAGGCAAACCCATTGATGGCTGCGATATAAATTTTCTTCGCGTTGGCAATGCGGGTAAACAATAGGTCTTGTCCTCGCTGCGCCAAGGCTTGCCCTTCTTGTTGGTTGTGGGTGGCAAACTCTGCAATGTCTGCGCCGGCCACAAAGCTCTTTTCGCCCTCCCCTGTCAGAAGAACCACCCTCACATCATCCCTGCCATCCAGGTCAACCACATGCTTATGCAAGGCGTTGATAACCGCTGTGTTCAAGGCGTTGAGCGCCTTGGGGCGGGTAATGGTTAAGGTGGCTATGCGATCTTCAACGTGGAGGTGGACAAGTGGAGTGCTCATGGTTGTAATTTGTGATTCCTAACTCAAAGGTATTGAGCAAGACATGGCTACCAACATCAAATCAAGCATTCAGGCCTGGATTCAGGATAAAATTGGCATCGGCGAGAACCGAGATCGCCTCCAATTGCTGAGCAAAAGGCTGGATTCATTGGCCGTGTTGCAGCAAATGACCTTGCCTGTTCACTTGCCCTTGTCAGAGCAATTACAAGATGACGCCCTTCGTCTGGTCGGCCTAACTCGGGATGATGTTTGCCTTGCCATTCACCGAAGTGACCCCATGTTTCGCTACCCCCTCCAACACCATGGTGGCCAACTTGAAGTGACCCTTGCAGAGTATGTTGCCGCCGGGCATGGCGCAGCGAATGTTGTCGCGAGCATGGCTTCAGGTGCGGAAAGGTTGCTAGACTTTGGCTGCGGCTATGGCCGCGTCAGTCGGTTTTTGCGTCAAGCCTTGCCCGATGTAGCCATTCACGGGCTGGATCCCAAAGCCTCAGCCATGGCCTTTCAGCAGGACACGCTGGGTCTGATGCCCCATAGCGATGGCTTGACGTATGATTTGCTGTTTGCTGGATCTGTTTTCACCCATTTGCGTCCCCTGGATTTCAAAGCTGCCTTGAAGGATGTGGTTGCCTTACTTAGCCCTGGCGGCAAGGCACTGATCACCCTGCACCCCTTCATTGGCAAGGGCTATCAGGTCTTTGATTCAACAGAGGAGAGTGCCCTGCCCGAGCTGGAAGACAACCTTAACGAGTCCGACTATGTCAGCGCTTATTGCTCAAGGGATTTCTTGGATGCTGCCTTGATGGATTCATGCCCAACAGCCTCCGTTGAGGTCCTTGACGGGAAGCTGTTTGGCGGCAGTCAAGTCTATATCGCCATCAAGCTTTGACGGGAAGGGTAAAGCAAAACTCACTGCCTTCCGGACTGCTGGCTTCCACCCAAATGGTGCCGCCAAAACGATCAAGAATAGCCTTAACAATGGCTAGGCCTAATCCTGTTCCACGGCTCTTCGTGGTGAATCGGGGTTGAAAAACATCCTCCAGGTTAGCTGGATCAATGCCACAGCCGTTGTCTTTGATCGTGAACGTTAGCCAATGCTCATCATGCACCACCATGAGGCTGAATTGTGGCTTATCTACCAAGACTGAAGCCTCCTTGGCATTGCTGATAAGGTTGTTGAGTACCCGAATCAAGCGCTCCCGATTCACCACGGACTGAACGCCTTCCAGGGACCTTGGAATAAGCACCTTTAGCATGGGGTAGGCGGCTTGAATTTCCAATACAATGGGGGCTATAAAGGTGGATTTGTCCTTGCTCGGTCCTTTGGATAACTGACTGAAATCGTCCGCAACCTGCGTCATGGCGTCAATTTGAGCTAGCATGCCATCAGCAAATGCATGCACCTCCTCGGCTGTCAAATTTCCTGCTTTTGTGGCGTGCATTTGCGTCATCAGTCGCATGGGTGTCAGGGGGTTTTTGACCTCGTGAGCTACCTGTTGCGCCATCTGCTTCCACGCAGACTCTTTTTCTGCTTGTGCCAACTGCTTGGCGTTATCTGCCAATTGGTCAATCATGAGGTTGTACTGGTTCACCAGCACGCCAATCTCATCTCTTGAACTCCAGGCGATGTGTTTTCGGTCTGCGGTCAGTGGGTTGTTTTTCATGGCGTTGCTTACAACTTCAACGCCCCTGGTGATGCTTCTCGACAAGAACAGGGCAATCATTGAGGCTATAAGGAAGATGATGACATACAGCGTGGCCAGGGCCTCATAAAATGCGCCTTCCTCTGTGGGAGAGAGGTAGTCTTCCAGGGCGTAAGGCACCACCATGATACCAAGGGGGTGTCCGTCATCGTCAATCAGCTCAGCTGCATAAACCATGATCTCACTGTCGTTTGATTTGTCTGAACGGAAGTTCACCACTTGGTTTCGTCGGTAGCGAATGCCCTCAGGAAGCTGCCTTGGCATGGTGCCATCAACCAGAAGTTCCGGGTTGGAAGACATGATGATGTGGCCATTCATGCCGTAGAGCATGACGTCCGTGTGGTGAATTTTACTGAGGGCTTGAATCTCCTCTGCAATGATTGCATTGAGGTCGATTGTCTTGTTGGGGCTGTGAATAACCTGCGCAATCTCTCGAATAAGGTGAGCTTCTATGGCCTTCTCCTTTCTCAACAAGCGATCCTTGTGGTAGATTTTGTTGGCGTTTTTGAAGTGCAGCGAGCTCACAATGCCTGTGATGACAAAAGAGACGGCAACAAGCAGCAGCATCATAGAAAAGATGCGACCCCTGAGTTTCAAGGCGGGACGTTTCACGGCCTAAAAATTAACAAGAAAAAACCAATCAACCATTCAAGGCTTCCGCGCCGCCAACAATCTCAAGGATTTCATTGGTGATGGCCGCCTGACGGGCTTTATTGTACTTCAGCTTCAGCCCATCACGCAGATCAGTTGCGTTATCTGTGGCCTTGTGCATGGCTGTCATGCGTGCGCCCTGCTCTGATGCTTGTGAGTCCAAAAGGGCTTTGAACATTTGGCTCTTGATGCTGGAAGGAATTAACTCGTTAAGGAGCTGTGCTTTGCTTGGGTCAAAGATGTAGTCGCCGTTGCCTTGCTCACTATCTGGCGAAGCAATGGGCAGCATGGTTTCTTCCTGGAGCAGTTGAACCGCTGCATTTTTGAATTGGTTGTACACCAAGACGACGCGATCGTACGATCCTTCACTGTAATTTGACATCACTGCCTCGGCAATGGTTTTTGCAGAATCAAAGGTCACAGTTGCAACGGCGTCTAAGTCACTGTTGACGACGTTCAATGTCTTTGCCAGCATCTCTCTGCCCTTTTTGCCTAGGGCATACACCTCTACTTCAACACCTTCCTTGTCAAAGGCTGATGCCATGGCAAGGGTTCGCTTGATGACCGATGAGTTGAATCCACCACAGAGTCCACGGTTGGACGTGATAGGAATCACAAGCACCTTGTTCAGTGGCCGCTCAATGGCGTAGGGGTTTTCTGAATCATCAAACGACGCATTGACATTGGACATCAGATGGGAAAGCTTCTGTGCGTAGGGGCGCATCTGAATGATGGCATCCTGCGCACGCTTCAATTTAGCCGCCGACACCATTTTCATGGCAGAGGTGATCTGCATCGTGCTTGATACCGACGCGATTCTGTTGCGAAGTTCCTTCAGGTTTGCCATGGTCTCGTTGCGCTAGTCGATTAGGCTGTGTAAGCAGGAATAACTTCAGCAGCTGCCTTTTCGACAATTGCCATTTCATCCTTTGTCCATTTACCGCTGCGAATGGCGTCCAAGGTGTCCTGGTGCTTGCTGGCCATGTACTCTAAGAACGCAACCTCGAAAGGCTTGATCTGATTCACGGCAACGTCATTGAGGAGTCCTTTAGAGCCAATGTAAATGATAGCTACCTGCTTTTCAACTGCCATGGGTGCATTCACAGCTTGCTTCAGGATTTCCACATTGCGTCGACCCTTGTTGATGATGTTCATCGTTGCTGCATCCAGGTCAGAGCCGAATTTTGCAAAAGCTTCAAGCTCTCGGTACTGTGCTTGGTCTAGCTTCAGTGTGCCGGCAACCTTCTTCATGGGTTTGATCTGTGCAGATCCACCCACACGAGAAACAGAGATACCCACATTGATCGCGGGGCGAACACCAGAGTTGAATAGATCTGACTCCAAGAAAATCTGACCATCCGTGATAGAAATCACGTTGGTTGGGATGTAGGCTGATACGTCACCAGCCTGCGTCTCAATGATGGGCAATGCCGTCAGTGACCCACCACCTTTAACGATGCCTTTCAATGACTCAGGGAGGTCATTCATCTGTGAGGCAATGGTGTCATCGTTGATGATCTTTGCAGCGCGCTCAAGCAAGCGTGAGTGTAGGTAGAACACGTCACCAGGGTAGGCTTCACGACCTGGAGGGCGACGAAGCAACAAGGAAACTTCACGGTAGGCAACCGCCTGTTTGGAAAGGTCATCAAAGATGATCAATGCAGGGCGACCCGTGTCACGGAAGAGTTCACCAATGGCAGCACCCGCAAATGGAGCGTAAAACTGCAGAGGCGCAGGGTCAGAAGCATTGGATGCAACAATGGTTGTGTAGGCCATGGCGCCTTTTGCTTCAAGGTTCTTTGCCAGCGCAGCAATGGTTGAACCTTTCTGGCCAATGGCCACATAGACGCAGTATACTGGCTCGCCTTTGTCGTAAAACTCCTTCTGGTTAAGGATGGTGTCAATTGCTACGGTGGTCTTGCCTGTCTGGCGGTCACCAATGATCAGCTCACGCTGACCTCGTCCCACGGGAATCATGGCGTCAATTGCCTTGATGCCTGTTTGAAGGGGTTCGCTCACCGGCTGACGGTAAATGACACCAGGGGCCTTGCGCTCCAATGGCATGTTGTAGGTCTTGCCTTGGATGGGTCCTTTGCCATCAATGGGTTTACCTAAGGTGTCCACCACGCGGCCAAGCATGCCCTCACCCACTTCCAGGGAGGCAATCATGCCCGTGCGCTTCACGGTTGAACCTTCACGAACGCCTTCAGCTGAACCAAGCAGTACAATACCTGCGTTGTCCTCTTCAAGGTTCAATGTTATGCCACGTAGGCCATTCTCGAACTCCACCAATTCGCCATACTGGGCGTTTTGAAGTCCATGCGCACGCGCGATGCCGTCGCCAACCTGAAGGATGGTGCCAACTTCTTGAAGCTCAGCTTCAGTGTTGCTGCCAGCAAGTTGCTGGCGAAGGATTGCGGAAATTTCTGCTGGGTTAACGTCTGCCATGGTAGGTTCAATTTAGAAGTCGGCGATGTATGAATTTTTCTTGAAATGCTGATCGATTCGGTTCAATGCTGTAGCAATGGTGGCATCCACTTGGAGGTCACCTACACGTACAACCAAACCGCCGATCACATCGGGGTTGACGACCTCTTTCAAGGACGTCTCTTTAGCGCCTGTCGCAGCAAATCGCTGTTGCAGGTTATTGCGCTGCGCCTCACTCAAGGGGCTTGCGGTCACCACGCGCGCTTCAACAATGCCATTGGCTTTGTTGTAACGTGTGAGGTAGCCACCGGCAATGTGGTTCAATCCTCCTTCGCGTCCGTGTCGGACAACAAGCTTGAGGAATTTTTGCGTCAGGTCTGTCGTGGACGCAAAGACAGCCTGGAGGCCTTTGATTTTCTCTGCGGGCTTCACCACAGGGCTTTGCAAGAAATTACGCAAGTCACGGCTGACCTTGATGGCGGATTGAATCGTCATCATGTCCTCGCGCACAGCGTCCATTTGATTGAGCTCTTTAGCTAAATCAATGAGTGCTTTTGCGTAGCGTGTTGCGAATCGTGTGCCGGCCATCTTGAGATCAGTTCAGTTTGACGTCTTCCAATGCGCGATCGATGCTGGCCTTTTGTCCCGCTGGATCCTTGAGCTCTGAACGAAGAACTTTTTCTGCCATGTCAACAGCAATCTGCGCGACATGGTTTTTCAATTCTGTCACTGCAGCCATTTTTGCGCCTTCAATTTGCGCGGCAGCAGCTGTCATGATTTTTTCAGCCTCCCCTGAAGCGATGTCCTTGGCTTCTGCAACCATTTTGTCTCGGGCAACTCGTGCCTCCTTGACAATGCTTTCGCGTTCCTGACGAGCCTCCTTGAGCAATTGCTCATTGGAAGATGTCAAGTTTTGCATTTCCGCGCGAGCGGATTGGGCTTCTTCAAGGGCCTTGTCAATGGACGCTTCACGCTCCTTCACGGCGCTTAAGATCGGCTTCCAAGCAAACTTGGAAAGCAGAACCATGAGCAGAAGGAAGACGATTGTCGTCCAAAAGATGAGGCCAAAGCCGGGCGTTATGATATCCATCGTGGTGCGATAATTATGCAAATCACAAGCTCACCAAAGAGAGAGTCCCCTTGGTGAAGCCTGCGTGATGCGAGATTACTTCAACAGCGATACAACGATGCCAAAGAGGCCCGCTCCCTCAACGAGGGCTGCTGTGATAATCATATTTGTTTGGATTTTGCTAGTAGCTTCGGGTTGGCGAGCGATGGCGTCCATTGCGCGGCCGCCGATCATACCAATACCAATGCCAATTCCGATTACGGATAGGCCTGCTCCAATTGCTGCGATACTTCCAGTCATGATTCTAGGGATTTAAAATAAAAAATATTAATGGTGGTCTTCTTGCATAGCTGTACCGATGTACAGTGCGGTTAATAGGGTGAAAATGTACGCCTGCAATGCGGCCACCAACAGCTCCAAGATGGAGATGAAGAGCGTCAACAAGACAGATGCGGGTCCAACCCATGCTGTTTCAAAAATGAATACCAGAGAGACAAGGCTCAATACGATGATGTGCCCGGCCGTGATGTTCGCAAACAAACGAATCATCAAAGAGAAGGGCTTGGTGAAAATACCAATAAATTCAACCAATGATAGGAGTGGCTTGACCCATCCCGGGATGCCGGGCATCCAAAAAATATGCTGCCAATAAGCCTTCTTGCCGTTCACGTTGGTGACAAGCATGACAATCACCGCGAGGACAAGGGTGACAGCAATGTTGCCTGTGACGTTGGCCCCGAAGGGGAAGAAAGGTATGAGGCCCATGAGGTTGTTTAACCAGATAAAGAAAAACATGGTCAACAACATAGGAACAAAGCGGAGGTAGTGCTTGCCAATGTTTGCCTTAGCAATGTCGTCGCGAACAAAAACAATCAACGGCTCCGTGAAGCTTGCAATGCCCCGGGGGGATGCGCTACCGCGGCGGCGGTAATTTTTTGCGGAAGCAAAGAAAATCCACATCAACAAGACTGCGGAAAAAAGCAAGGAGGCCACAGTTTTGGTGATGGACATGTCGACCGGTTTTGCGCTGACCGCAAGGCCATCACGCATTTCCACAAAGGCGCCATCATGGTTAGCCGCTTGCGATGCGTAGTAAATCTTTTCGTGGTGGTTCACAAAGCGCTGACCACCCGCTTCAACCACGTGGTGGCCTTTTGTGTCGTGATGAAATTTTGAGGAGGAGAACGCTACAAGGCCTTCTTCTGTCCACAGTATCACGGGAAGGGGAACGCTGACCGCGTAATTGTTCCAGTCCATGATGTGCCAGCTGTGGCTATCCATCACGTGTTCCATGATCATCTCTCTGGGATCAAACGGCGCGTCCGACTCAGTAGTTTGGGTTGCGTCATGGCTGTCCGTTGATGCGGAAACCGTGACGCTGCAAAGGGTCAGTAAACCAAAAAATAACTGCTTAAATGTCATTGTATCATTCATGCTCAAATGCGCGGCAAAAGTAATATGAAATACCCGCCCTACCTATAGGTTTTTCATCCGGACAGCAATGAGCCATGTTTCAGCCAACAAGGCCAATCCATACAGGGCTGAAAATTGCAATATTTCCGCATTCATGTTGACCCCTTCACGCAATGACAATGGCAATAGGAGCCCTCCTGCAGCAAAGAGCATGCGAACCAGCCCTGCCACCGCGAATACCCCGCCAAGGCGCGTAGGCTGCCTGCGGCCAAAAACTTCTGCCACCCAGGCCTGTGTCAACCCTGTCACAGCAATAAATGTGACGCCTGAAGCAAAATAGCTGACTTGCGCAGCCCAGCAGACCATCGCCGACGCGGCAGCCAGCAGCACGTAGGTCGCAAAGAGTTGTTTGACAAGTTTAGGAATCATGGGACGTCACGTCTTTGAGTGTTCGGTACAAGGCCAACAGACAGCCAATCAGCGCGCCTGAGGCTGCACCATAAGGTGTCTGTGCATCGTCGCTATCTAGCAAGGATCCCAGCCAAGTCATCAGCCCTATGGTTGCGGCCATTTGAACGGCCATCCCGCTGAAACGCATGGCGTTTTTCACTTAGCTAACTGAGGCAGAGGCTTGGGTCCCTGTCCTTGCTTGTTGGTCTTGAGGTTGACTTTGATTCATCGCTTTGGATGAACCCATCTGGCACGTGCCAGTGAACTGCGCACCTGGCTCGATGGCCAACTTCTCGGTGGTGAGTTCCGCTTGTATTCTTGCTGTTTTGTGCAAGGAGCTCAAACCCTTCACGTTCAATTTACCAATCACTTGGCCAGAAATGGAGACTTCCTTAGCCACGATGTTGCCTTCGACATAGCCTGTAGGGCCAACAACCAGTTTGCCGCCGACAGTTAAATTGCCTTTAACCTTGCCGTCTACACGAATATCTCCAGGGGACTGAAGGTTGCCATTAAGCTCTGCACCCTCAACAATTTTGTTGTGGTCGGACATGCTTTCTGTGGATTTGTTCTTGTTCATGGGAGGGAGTAGATGCGTTGGACGAATTGGCTGTAGCCTTGAAGATCTTTCTGGCTGTAAAATTGCGAAAAATTCTGGACAGTGATGGGCCAGTATTTTGGACCATGGGGTTTGGTGAATTGTGTGACGGTCACAGCTCGCATCACCTTGGTCCGGTAAGCCAGTGCTTCCGCGGCATTCTTTAGGCCATCCACCATGATCATGTGACTGTCATCGTCGATAGGTAAGACCCTTAATCCAAGAGGTTTTCCGCTAAAATACTTTTGATGAAAGCTCGCCAATGCGTTGCGCACATCGTTGATGTTGCCCTTGCTTGAGATGATGATCATGAGCTGGTGGGGGGCCTTGGTCGCTTCCACGTACTGGATGCCTGTGTTGTTCTGGTTGTCGGGTGCCCAGTCGCCTGTTAGAGCGTTTCTGTAGGTGGTTGCTAACGCTGCCTGGGGGCTGTTGGGGTAGGCTTGTTCAATGGCAATCAATGCATCCACATAGGCTTGTTTGCCCTGGGTTGCGCCAAGCGCTAATGCTTGGATAAAGTCTACTGACGGGCGCTCTGTGGCTAAAAACTCACCTTGCTTAAGCAGGTCTAAGCAGGCCAGCCATGAGCCTTCTTGGGAAAGATCCCATAGCTGCTGGAAATCCTTGCTCGTTTGATCTAACAAACCTGTTTGATCAACAATCTCTCCGCGAAGGTGTTTGGCATAGGTTGAGCTGGGGAATGTTTTCAGCACATGCTCTCTGCTTGATGCGGCCTGAACAGGCTCTTCGCGCTTCAAGTGAAGGCGGTGCATGGCGTACCAGGCTAAGGGCGATTGGCTTTCACAAAGGGCTGCTTTGTTGAGCATGCCCATCGCTGCATCGCTATCGTCAATTTGGTCGCGGTAAATGGCCGCTGCTTTGATGTAGTCTTCGCAAATCAAGCGACTCAAAGCCTGCACGGTGGAGTCGCCCCGCGGGGTTTGTTTCATGTACAGATCAACATCAAAGGCTGGGTCCTCCCCTTCTGTGTCTGTTCCGTTGCCCGCCACGCCGTCACTGCCACCACTTTGCATGACCCAGTTGGCTGATGCGCTCTGCAGGCGCCACTGATCCACATTGGGTCGATCACCCCAGGATTGCCGGAATCGCGATGTTGACATCGCGCGGGTTGGCCCATTGTAGAATAGCCATTTGCCGCTGCCACCAATGGCCGGCCCTGAGGTGGATTGCAACTCCGACTGTATTTGCATTTCTGCCTGCAGCTCAAGCTGCTGAGCCTGGCGCTCCTCCTCCGCGATTCGCTGTCGCAAGCTGGCCACGTATTTAGTAAAATATTTTTGCAGCTCTGATTCAGACATCGATGCCAGCTCACGCAATGAGTCGTTGGACTGCAGGTTGTTCAAGACCTTAACCAAGGCGTTCAGGCCTTTGCGTCGCCTATCCAGTGACTCCCGGAGGGGGTGCTTGGCTGGCAGCAAGTGGTAAGCGCTATCTAAATCTGATTGAGCGCCCGGGTAATTGGTTTGATCAAAGCGCCAATCGCCTCTTGCGATAAAGGCTTTTGCGTGCACCACCGGCCTCAGTTTGCTGCCCTGAGCAATGCACTGGCCCCAGTAAATCTGTGCCCTGCCTTCATCCTCCACTGACTCCGCCAGCTTGGCTAAAGCAAAGTAAATTCTGTCTTCATAGAGGGCGTTTTTCGGCTCCCGAAGCAGCTTCTCTAGCTCCCTGTAAAGGGACTGAACGCGGACGCCCGATCCGTTGCCATTGAGACTTTTTCTCAACTGCGCTTCCAAAAGCATATCGTAGCTACCGGGTTGCGCACGAATGCAGGCATCATAAGCCTCTCTTGCTAAGTTCCCTTCATCCATCTCCTCATGAAGTTGGCCCTTGATGAAGGCTAAGCGAGCTCGGGCCTTTGGTGACATTTTCTCTTTCAAAGCCACGGCCAATAAATCAACCACAACCTCATATTCCTTATCTGCCATCAGGGCGTGAGAGCGGACGCTTGCCGCCTGCAGGGTGAAGTCCTCGTGCAGTCCTCTTCGTTCCAGCTCATCCAAGGCTGCAATGGCTGCGTGTCCATTGCCCATCTTTGCCATGAGTTCAGCACGGTAGAGCTCAGATCGCGTCACTTGGTCGGGGTCATCTGACATGCGTTTGACAATGGCAAAAGCCTCATGGGCTGACAGGTCCAAACCCATGGCGCCCTGTGCTTGGCCCATCAAAAGGTAGGCTTGATAGGTGATGGGGTTTTTCTGTTTTCCCCGAATCATCATGCTGTGCTCAACCACCGTTTTTGTGGCCTTTTCAATGGCGCGGGTGAAGTGTTGGCTTGCTTGATCATCTTCCTTAGCAAAGCCATAAGGGTAAATTGCCAGTGGCGTGTCGTAGTCATCTACGTAAGCCTTTCTCAAGGCGTCCATGCCGTCTTCAAAGGCTAATTTGCCATTATGCATGGGGTTGAATCGCGCCGTCATCCGATGGTAGGTGCGGTTTATGGCCTTGTCTTGCGTTCGAGAACAAGACACGGTGGCCAGGACAATAAGGGCTAGGCAGAACGTGCGGGATGTGGAATGCAGGTGGATCACAGTTTCTATCAACGGACTTCAGGCAAAGTTATTTCGTGAATGGCCTCCAAAAGCTCCTGATACCGAATATCTTTGCTGAAGCATGGTAAAAAAAGAAGAGACATCGCGCTGGAAGAAATGGCTTCACAAGTACCGCTTGGTGCTGCTGGACGAATCCACCTTTGAGGAGCGCTTCTCAATGGCGCTTAGTCGATTGAATGTCTTTGTCGTCATTGGCACAACAACTGTCACGCTTATTATTGGTACGCTGCTACTTGTTGCCTACACCCCGCTAAGAGAATACATCCCCGGCTATGCCTCAACAAGTCTTCGTCGGTCAGCTGTTGAGCTAGAGTACCGCACCGATTCTTTGGTTCGTCACCTGGGTTACCACGAAGCTTTTGTGCAGCATTTGCGGTCCATGATTGGTGGCGAAGCGCCCGACACCTTAGGGTCTGCTATGGCGCCACCGGTGGGCTGGTCTTTGGAGAATCTGCGAATCAGTGATGCCGAATCTGCCCTGCGTGAAAACGTTGAGGCCATGGAGGCTGTGGCTAACCGGACTGGTGAAGACCAGGTCAGTCACCCGCTGGACCATAGTCTGGTGGACAATGACGCCTCGCGCAAACTTCGCCACGGCTTGCTCTACAAATGCCCGGTTGGAACCGAGGTGAGTGCCGTTAAGCCGGGCACTGTTGTTGCTATTGAAGGCAGTTCATCTTTGGGTTTCTCTGTCTGGCTCCAGCACCAAGATGGCGCCATGAGCCGCTACGCACAACTCAACAGCCCACCCCTTCATCGTGTGGGGGACTTTGTGAAGTCAGGCGCCAAACTTTGCGAAGTGGCTGAACCTTTTGAGTACCTCCAAGACGCTACCAGTCCTAGCGATAGCGTCAGCACCCACGACATCATCGTCGAGTACTGGTTGAATGGCCGGGCACTGGACCTAAATCAACTTCTCACACACTGACATGGCAACATTCAAGTCAACCGCAGCCAAGCTTTTAGCCAAGCGCACCATCAAGAAGGATCAATCATGGATCAGTAGGCCTGGGGCAACTCAACTCAAGGTGCTGCAAAGCTTGATATCTGACGCCAAGCACACCTCATTTGGGAAGGATCACCACTTTGATGAAATCCACAATTTTTCAGACCTAAAAAAACATGTGCCTATTCGGGACTATGAGGCGCTGAGGCCCTACTTAGACAGGGTGGTTGATGGAGAGGCTAACGTTGTGTGGCCTGGTCGACCAGCCTATTTTGCAAAAACCAGCGGCACCACATCTGGGGCTAAATTCATTCCCCTAAGCACGGCCTCTGTGTCCTTACAAATCAAAACAGGCAAAAGCGCCCTCTTTGGCTACATTGTCAATGCAGGCAATGCGGACTTCGTCAATGGTAAGATGATTTTCTTGCAAGGGAGTCCTAAACTTGACGATGTCAATGGTGTTCCTATGGGTCGCCTCAGCGGCATCTCGTCAAATTTTACGCCCAGCTACCTGGAAAAAAATCGGTTGCCCTCGTGGGAGGCCAACATCATTGAGGATTGGGAAGAAAAATTGGACGCCATTGTCCAGGAAACCGTCAATGAAGACCTAACCTTGATTACTGGCATTCCGCCATGGGTTCAGATGTATTTTGAGCGATTATTGGAGGTGTCCGGCAAGCAAACCATTGCTGAGGTCTTCCCTAACCTCGCGCTTTTTATCACTGGCGGCGTGGCTTATGAGCCCTACAGGGCACGATTTGAGGAGTTGTTGGGCAAAAAGGTGGATATCCTACAAACCTATGCAACCTCCGAGGGGTTCATCGCTTACCAAGATCAAGCAGACAGTGAGGATTTGCTGTTGGCCTTAGATCATGGCATCGCTTATGAATTCATTCCGTCCGATTATTTTTTTGAAGAAAACCCACCGAGGTTTTCCATTGCAGACGTTGAGCTGGGCGTCAATTATGCCGTCATCATGCACACCAATGCTGGTTTGTGGGGTTACAGCATTGGAGACACCGTCACCTTTGTTTCCCTTGAGCCTTGTCGTGTGCGGGTCACGGGTCGCATCAAGCACTTCATTTCTGCCTTTGGTGAACACGTGATTGGCTCTGAGGTGGAGCATGCAATGAAGGTGGCCACAAAAGCCTTTGGTGGCCTCGTTAAAGAGTTCACTGTGGCGCCTCAGGTTTTGCCTGACACAGGCCTACCCTACCATGAGTGGTTGATTGCTTTTGATGAAAAACCTACTGACCTGGCCGGCTATGCCTTGGCGCTTGACAAGGCTTTGTGCGAGAAGAACAGCTACTACAGGGATTTAATTGTTGGTGGCGTTTTGAGAAGCTGTGTGGTGACCCCGCTAGCAACTGATGCCTTCATTCGCTACATGAAGTCCATTGGCAAGCTCGGGGGGCAAAACAAGGTGCCCCGCTTGACCAATGACCGGACGATCGTGGATGCTTTGAGTGCCTTCAAGGCCTGAACGCTCCTGTGGCCTATAGGCTTAACTGCTGACTAGCTTCATAGCCTTGGTCAATGTCTGTAGGCGACTCTGCCGCCTTTACGGCTAATTGATCACAGCGTTCATTTTGCGGGTGGCTGGCATGCCCCTTGACCCACTCAAAGGTGACATCATGTCCCTCCATAGCTTTGAGAAGCCGTTTCCATATATCCACATTTTTCACCTTAGCAAAGCGACGGCGCTTCCAGTTTTCCATCCAACCTTCATTGAAGGCGTTAACCACATATTTACTGTCAGACACAACGTGCACACGGCATCGGGGTGGATTCAAAGCCTCTAGCCCAGCCACAACAGCCATCAGCTCCATTCGGTTGTTGGTGGTCAAGCGGTAGCCTTTTGACAGCTCCTTTTCATGCGACCCTGATTGCAAAATGGTCCCATAACCCCCCGGTCCGGGGTTGCCTTTTGCTGAACCGTCCGTGTACAGTGCTATGCCGACCATGGTGCGGGAAGTTGGGTTGGCATGGCTTGTTGCAGAAGGTCTGCTTCAATGGCGCGGGGAAATGCCCAATGCTCTCCCTCGAGGATGCGTTGCTGCAAGGCCTCCGCAGACTCTTCGGGCTTCACGCCCAATCTCATTTGAAAGACCAGCGGCCCTTCATCGTACACCTCGGTGACTTTGTGTATACTTAAGCCACTTGTCGTGTCGCCTGAAGCAATCACTGCGCGATGGGCGTGTATGCCATACATGCCTTTACCGCCAAACGCAGGCAACAAGGCGGGGTGGATGTTGTACACCGAGCCCTCAAAGGCGTCAATCCAAGCCACCGGGATGGCCTTGAGGTAGCCCGCAAGCACCAGGGTGCTTGCTCCAGAAGCCTTCCATGTGGCAATCAAATTGTCATCACCCTGCGAAAAAAGTTTAGCCTTCACAGCTAGGTTGCGTTGAAGGATGCCCGCTTTCGGGTTGTTGGTCCACAGCCCGCAGACCTGAATTTTCTGGTGATTGCTGAAGTAGTCAATCAGTGAAGCCGCATTGCTGCCACTGCCAGAAGCTAGAATGATGAGGCTGTGGGTTTGCATGCCACAAAAATACCAAAATGAGATTTGTCCATATTTAATTGGAATACCTTTTCTTTGCACTTGATTTATCACTTAAAATTACAGTTATGTCAGACATCGCAAATAGCGTGAAAGCCATCATCGTTGACAAGCTCGGCGTATCAGAAGCTGAGGTCACCCTCGAAGCTTCATTCACGAACGACCTTGGTGCCGATTCATTGGACACCGTAGAGCTCATCATGGAATTCGAAAAAGAATTCGATATCCAAATTCCAGACGACCAAGCCGAGAATATTTCCACGGTTGGTGAGGCTGTTTCTCATGTCGAGAAGGCAAAAGCCTAACTCAGTAGCTTATGGATCTGAAGCGCGTTGTTGTAACTGGTATTGGGGCCGTAACCCCGATCGGCAACACTGCGCAAGCGTATTGGGACGGCCTGCTCGCTGGAAAAAGCGGGGCCGCGCCCATCACCGCCTTTGATTCCTCCAAATTCAAAACCCAGTTTGCCTGTGAGGTGAAAGACTTTGATGTCCTTGACCACATTGACCGCAAGGAAGCGCGCCGCATGGACCGCTGCACTCACCTGGGCTTGATTGCCGCCAATGAAAGCATCCAAGATGCTGGATTGATGGAGGCTGGCCTTGATCTTGATCGGGTTGGTGTGATTTGGGGATCTGGTATTGGCGGTTTAGACACCTTTTTCAAAGAGGTTGTCAACTTTGCTGAAGGGGATGGAACGCCTCGCTTCAACCCCTTTTTTATTCCAAAAATGATTGCCGACATCTGCGGCGGTCATGTCTCCATGAAATATGGATTTCGCGGACCTAACTACACCACGGTTTCTGCCTGTGCCTCCTCTGCCAATGCCCTCGTCGATTCGTTGATGTGGCTGCGTCTAGGTAAGGCTGATGTCATCGTTTGTGGAGGGTCTGAAGCTGCTGTCACTGAGGGTGGCATCGGTGGATTCAACGCCATGCAAGCTTTGTCAACACGCAATGACGATCCACAAACAGCGTCCCGCCCTTTTGACAAAGACCGTGAGGGGTTTGTTCTTGGTGAGGGCGGTGCATGCATGGTTTTAGAAACCTATGAGCACGCAAAAGCTCGCGGAGCAAAAATCTACGCGGAGCTCGCTGGGGGAGGACTCTCTGCCGACGCACATCACATCACAGCACCACACCCTGAGGGCTTAGGTGCGATCAATGGCATGAAGAATGCTCTCGAAGACGCCGGCATGTCACCTGAGGACGTCGATTACATCAATGTTCACGGAACCTCTACGCCGCTTGGCGACCTGGCTGAGATAACTGCCGTCAAAAAAGTCTTTGGTGACCACGCCTTCAAACTCAACATCAGCTCGACCAAGTCTATGACGGGTCATTTGTTGGGTGCCGCTGGTGCCGCTGAGGCTTTGGTTGCTGTTTTGTCTTGCTACCACGACATCGTTCCGCCAACCATTAACCATTTCACAGACGACCCCGAGCTGGATGCAGGCTTGAACCTGACATTCCTCAAGCCTCAAGCTAGAACTGTCCGTGCGGCCCTTTCTAACACTTTCGGGTTTGGTGGGCACAACGTGTCGGTTGTGTTCAGGAAGTTCAAACCCTGATATGTCATTATTTTCCTTTTTATTTCCGTCTCCGGTACCAAAAGAGCACCGGAAACTCCTCTCTGCTGTCAAGTCTATGACTGGCGTCACACCTAAGGACCCCTGGGTCTACCTTAACGCCTTTCGTCGCAAAGGCAATAGCAAGAGTCAGCACAAAGCCAACCTCATTTATGAGCGCCTGGAGTACCTCGGTGATGCCGTTTTAGGCGTGTTGTTGGCGGAGTACTTGTTTGACAAATACCCCAAAGGCGACGAAGGCTACCTGACAAGCATGCGGTCCAAAGTTGTTAGCCGCAAGGCCCTCAACCGCATCGCTGAAAAAATGGGCATCTCAAAATGGATGAGCAACAGCCGCAGAGGTGGTCGCGGTGGTCACACGTCTGTGCCCGGCAACACCTTGGAGGCGCTTGTGGGAGCTGTCTACGCGGATCGTGGCTGGAAGGCTACGAGAACCTTTGTTTTCAAACACATGATTGAGAAGCACGTCAACATCAATAGCGTTGAGCGTGAAATAGTTAGCTACAAAAGCTTGCTGATTGAGTGGGTGCAGAAAAACAAAAAACGCTTTGATTTCGTCCTGCAAGATGAAGAGGGCTCACAGCATCGCAAGCGGTTTGTTTTCAAATTGTTGATCGACGATAAAGCAGTGTCTGAGGGGTCTGGCCCTTCCAAAAAAACTGCCGAAGAAGCAGCCTCTAAAGCGGCCTGCTACGAACTCAATATTCACCGCCGTGGGAACAAACCTTCTCGTTCTAGACGACCTCAAAGAAAACGGCCCTCGTGATGTCATTGGCGTTCACAGCGCCTTGGATGACGTTGCCTTGGTTTATGCTTTGAATCAACACCTTGGTTGGGGCCTGTCTCGGCTGGCTCAAGACCATGTGGTTCGCCTGAAGGAACGCGAGCAGCACCACATGGTGTATGCTTGGCGGGATGACTTCACAGATATTCACCTGCTCATCAATCACCCTGTGGTCAGCCAATGGAACAAGGGGTATCAGCCCGAAGGTGTTGGCCTCTTTGATGCCGTTGGTTTCGCTGTGCCAAAAACCCCTTTGATTAAGAAAAAATCCTTAGCTCAGGCTGTCCTGATTTTGTCTGATCCCTTGACTAAATCAGAGATTGTACCTTTGATTCAACGTTGCAAGGCTATTCCTTTGGTTTTACAATGCATCCACTACCCTTGGATGACCCTCCGAGACCGACATCAACTCATACTAGAACCCCTGGTCTTATGAAACGCGCAAAAATTGTTGCCACACTTGGCCCCGCCTCCGCAAAGCAAGACATCCTTGAATCCATGCTTCAGGCTGGCGTGAACGTGTTTCGCGTCAACTTCTCCCATGGCAGTCATGGTGATCATCGCAAAACCGTTGGGCTAATCCGTGCCGCTCTGGATCGCACAGGCATGAGTGCCGCCATCCTTGCGGATTTGCAAGGGCCTAAGTTGCGCGTTGGTGAGGTGGAAGAGGGAACTGTTATCACAAAAGGTGAACAGCTAGTTTTCAGCAATAAGCCCTGTGTTGGTAATAAGAAAGAGGTTTTCATGACCTATGAGCGCTTTCCAAAAGACGTCAAGGTGGGTGAGCGCGTTCTGCTGGATGACGGAAAGCTGTTGTTGGATGTGGTAAAAACCAACAAGAAAAATTTGGTCACCGCGACAGTGGTTCAAGGGGGTGTATTGAGCTCCAACAAGGGTGTTAACCTACCAAACACCCGAGTCTCTCTTCCGTGCTTGACAGAGAAAGATTTGGTGGATTTGACCCTGGCTCTTGAGCTTGAGGTGGATTGGGTTGGGCTCAGTTTCGTTCGATCGGTCAAGGATATTGAGCAGCTTCGTCAATTGATTACAGCCGCCAATTCCCATGCTGGCATCGTCTCAAAAATTGAAAAACCTGAAGCGGTTGCAGACATTGATGCCATCATTGCTGCCACAGATGCCGTCATGGTAGCTCGGGGTGACTTGGGTGTTGAGGTGCCAATGGAGTCAGTGCCTTTGATTCAGAAAATGATCATTAAAAAATCTATTCTTCACGCTAAGCCTGTGATTGTTGCCACCCAAATGATGGAGTCCATGATGGATAGCTTGACGCCGTCTCGGGCTGAGGTGAATGATGTGGCCAACGCTGTCTTGGATGGCGCGGATGCCGTCATGTTGTCTAGTGAAACGTCTGTTGGTCAATACCCCGTGGAGGTGGTTCAAGCCATAGGAAAAATCATTCTGTCCTCCGAAAGCATTTCTGAAAAGGTCAAGGGGGCTAAAAGACCCAAGCTCAACGATGAGCGATTGGTCAACAAAACTCTGTGTTATCACGGGGTTCGTGTGGCTGACCAAGTTGACGCGCGCGCCATTTGCGCCATGACTTTTTCTGGCTACTCCGCACAGTTGGTTAGCTCTCACCGACCGCAAGCTGCCATCTATGCTTTCACTGCCAAGCGATCTATCCTCAACAAACTTAGCTTGCACTGGGGCTTGAAGGGGTTTTTCTATGACGGTATGCAGTCCACAGATGAAACCTTTAAAGAAATCTCCCAAGCCCTGAAGGTGGGCGGTTTGGTTGACAAAGGGGACTTCATTGTTCAGCTTGCTTCCATGCCTATTGAAGCGCGCGGAACCACCAACACTTTAAGGGTTAGCGAGGTCAAGTAGCCTGTATTATCAGGGTTTATTAGCGCCTGTTCCTTGTGCTAGATCACGGAGGTGAACTGCTTCAAAAAACGCAAATCGTTCTCATGGAAGGCCCGGATATCCGGAATTTGGTAACGCTGCATTGCTACACGCTCAATGCCCATCCCAAAAGCATAACCACTGTACACCTTAGGGTCAATGCCGCTGGCGCTTAACACAGCGGGGTCAACCATGCCGCAACCCATGATTTCAAGCCAACCCGTGCCTTTGGTCATTCGGTGATCATCCTCATTTTCAAGGCCCCACCATATGTCCACTTCGGCACTTGGCTCCGTAAACGGGAAGTAGCTGGGTCGCAGACGGATTTTGGTTTCGTCACCGAAAAATGCCGTAGCAAATGACAGCAAAGTCTGTTTCATTTCAGCAAAACTGACGTCCTTGTCAACGTAAAGTCCTTCGATTTGATGGAATATGCAGTGCGAACGGGCAGAAATGGCTTCATTTCTGAACACTCGGCCTGGCGCAATGACCCGAATGGGTGGCTCTTGGGTTTCCATGCTGCGAACTTGCACGCTGGAGGTGTGGGTTCTCAATGCCCAATCCGGACTTCTGGCCAAGAAAAAGGTGTCCTGCATGTCTCTAGCTGGGTGCTCTGGAGGGAAGTTGAGCGCAGAAAAATTGTGCCAATCATCTTCCATTTCAGGGCCGTGAGCTACCGCAAACCCCATGCGTTTGAAGATGCTCACAATCTCATTACGGACCAAAGAAATAGGGTGATGGCTACCTGGGTTGGCATCATGGCCGGGCCTTGTTGTGTCTTCTGGGGCGGTTTCAGCAGCTGTTGTGGTGGGTTTTTTTCCAACAATCACAGACTCCGCGGCCTGTTTCAACCGATTGAGCGCTTGACCAACTTCTCGCTTTTCATTGCCTGGAACCCCTTTGAATTGGGCAAAAAGCTCATGTAAAACACCTTTACGGCTCAGGTACTCAATGCGGAATTTTTCAATCGCTTCCTCACTGGTTGCCTCAAAAGCCTCAATGGCTATCCTATGTCGCTCAATTGTTTCAAGCATTGCTGTGGGAATCCGTTATATTTGCTCTTCGCTTCAATGCGTAAAACTATGGCACAAACCCGTATGACCCACTTGTTTCCTTTTCTTCGCTCTGTATTTGCTGTTGTTTGCGTGAGCGCTTTGGCGTTCGCTTGTGAGGACAATAGGCCGGTAGTCACTGAAATCAATGTACAAGCCATCTCTGTTGACAGTATTCCTGTTCAGAACGCGTGGGTGCATGTGTTTGTGCCTGGTGGTGTAGGCGATACCACATTATTCAACGACCCAACAACCCAGGGCTATTACTGGTGCAAAACAGGCATTGACGGCTACATTGGCCGTTGGGCTGACAGTGCAAAAACAGAATGGGTTCCTGCCCGGTTCAAATTCACTGGCGAAGCCTACCTTGATGTGGAGGCAAGCAAAGGTGGCTGGAAAGGTTGTGGCTTCATTCACGTCCTAGAAGGTGGAGAAGCTGAAATGTCCATCGTCATTCACCCTTATGGAGACCCTAATAACGGATGCCCACAATGAAACGCTTGATCCCCTTATTTACCCTTGTCGCCTTAGTGGCTTTTGCTTGCACAAAGCCTGAGCTTGAATCTTTCCAGTTCCGCATCACTGTGGTTAATGAAGAAGGCATCCCTATCCAAAACGCTTCCGTGCACGCAACGGCGCCCGTGATCAATGCTTTGCCTGATTTTAAGGGCTTCACGGGTGTTGATGGCGTTTTTCGCATTGACAATGAGGACGTGCTTAACTATGGTCTACCTGCGGTGTTGCAGGTGACGGCAGAAAAGGGCAGCAACCCTCCTGTGGTTTTTGGCTGTGGCTACCTCAAGTTGGTCCGCGACTCTGTGGCTGAACTCACTGTGGTTCTCCTTCCCTACACGCCGGGGGGGGCTGGCTGCTGATGACTGTTTTTGACATCTCTTTTCTGGCCATTGTTGCCGCGCTGACCTTGCGGGGTTTGTGTCGCGGCTTCATGCTTGAGTGGGCGAGTGTTGCCGGCTTGATTGCAGGCTACTTGGTGGCCATGACCTATGCTGATGTATTGGCCCAGTGGCTTGTGTCAGAAACCAACCTGCACCCATCAACAGCAAAGTATGCGGGATTCCTTGTGATCCTGCTTTTGACTTATGTTTTGGTAGCAGCCCTAGCTAAACTTCTAACAAAATTGTTGAAGCTTATTCTGTTAGGGTGGATTAATCGCCTGCTTGGCGCAATCAGTGGCGCTGCAAAGGGCCTGCTGTTGTCTGGTGTTCTTTTGTTGGCGGGTCAGTCCCTTCATGAGGCGGGCTTGATTGACTGGTGGGATGTTGATGCTGTCTCAAGCAGCCCCTATTTGGCCCTGCCTCAGCAGATGGCTCAGTGGGTGTGGTCGTTTGTGTCCATGGCGTCCCAAACAGCCTGAATGCCCGGCAAGGTTTTGCCTTCAAGGTATTCCAGCATAGCCCCCCCACCTGTTGATACATAGCTCACGCGATCTGCTAGGTTGAATTTAGCTGCTGCAGCCACAGAGTCACCGCCGCCCACAAGGGAATAGGCGCCCCTTGATGTTGTTGCTGTTGCAATCGCCTCACCCACCAAACGTGTCCCTTGAGAGAAGTTGGGCATTTCAAACACCCCCATAGGGCCGTTCCATAAGAGGGTTTCTGCGCCCTGAATCGCTTGGGAAAAATCTGTGATTGCCTGAGGGCCGATATCCAAACCCATCCATCCATCAGGGATTTTATCACTGGGACAAATCTGCCGACTTGCTTCGTTGTCAAAAGCATCACCAACCACCACGTCCGCAGGCAAGTGAATATGCACACCTTTGCTTTCAGCACGATCCAGGATGCGCTGCGCCGTGGCCACATAATCATCCTCAACAAGGCTGTTGCCCACCTTGCCGCCTAGAGCTTTGATGAAGGTGAAGCTCATGCCTCCTCCAATAAGAATGCCATCAACCTGGTCTATCAACCGATCAAGGATGTCAATTTTTGACGACACCTTTGCTCCGCCAACAATGGCGAATGAGGGACTCTTTGCGTGCATGATCACGTGGTCAACTTGGGTTATTTCCTTTTCCATCAGCAGGCCAAAGGCCGCCTGGCCAGGGAACTCTGCAGCAATCACTGACGTGCTTGCGTGTGCACGGTGTGCCGTTCCAAAAGCATCATTCACATAACAATCACCAAGTTTTGCCAATTGCTTGGCGAAGCCTCGATCGCCGGCGGTTTCTTCTTTGTGGAAGCGTAAGTTTTCCAACAAAAGCACGTCGCCAGGTTGCAGTTTTTGAACTTCTGCTTCAGCCGCATCACCAACACAGCTGTCGGAAAACTTTACCTTCCTACCTAAAAGGTTTGCAAGGTGTGCCGCAATGGGTTTCAGTGACAAAGACTTCACCACTTGGCTGTTGGGTCGCCCAAGGTGTGACATGATCACAAGGGACGCGCCTTGATCAATCAGGTGATGGATTGTGGGTAGGCAGGCCTGTATTCTTTTGTCATTAACCACTTGACCACCTTGATTCAGCGGCACATTGAAATCCACACGCAACAGAACCCTGCTATTGTTTAGGCTTAAGTCGGAAAGATGAGGCATGCTTTTATTGGCTTTGCGGTTGCTTGCTTCAAAGGTAGGTTGTTACCTTAGCTTCATGTCTGCATCCATCTTGGAATTATTCACGGAACCCAGTAAACAGTGGGTTGATTCAGCCTTCTCTGGCAGGGTTCCTGGTACACAACTCCTTCACGGTCAAGAGGGCGGACTGCTTTGGGGGGCGGCCCTGCTTTACGCAAAGCACCTGCTGTGCGGCGAGGCTTCGGGGGCTTGTGATCGCTGTGCCAATTGTGTTCAAGCAGAAAACTTGACCCACCCAGATCTTCGTTTGAGCTACCCCCACTTAACCTCACAAAGCAAAAAAAAGGATGTTGGCATTGACGCCTCGACCCATGGCTTGTTCAGGGAGTTTAAAAAAGCCAATAGGTTTCCCCTGATGAGCGCTTGGCAACAACACTTGTCTGCGGACAAAAAATCCTTGTTGATTCCTGCATCTGAGGCACACGCGCTGACCCTTTGGTTGTCTACCAAGCCCTTGATGTCGTCAAGGAAGGTCATCATCCTTTGGATGCCTGAGCGACTGAATCACCACGCAGCCAATCAGCTTCTTAAGACCTTTGAGGAGCCTTCGGCACATGTAACAATCATCCTAATCAGTCACGACCCTGAAAGGGTTTTAGGAACCATCCTTAGTCGATGCCAGCAGGTTTTCATTCCCCCAGCAAGGCAGTTGTCTAAATGGTTGGTTGATTCACAAAACATCAGTCACGAACAGGCCGCCTTATTGGAAGAACTAAGCATGGCCTCACCTGGGTTGGCTTTGGACTACCTAAGCAACCGAGAGGGGCTTGCGCGACCCGTGGCTGCCTTTGTGCAATTGATGCGTTTTGCATACAAACAAGACCCTGTGGCGCTGCTCGCTTGGTCCGACAACATGGCAGCGTGGACACGGGAAGAGTTGGCCGCCTTCTTGCGCCTGTCTGGTGGTTTATTGTCTCAATTGGGTCGCCTCAAGCATGGTTTGAGCTTTCGGCCTGTGTTTGAATGGTTCCCTGACATTTCATTCAAAGCCAAAGGCTTCACGAAGCTGCTAAACACCGAGGGGATGTTGCTGATGCACCAGCAGCTCTCTGACGCGCAAACTGACGTCAGGCGCAACCTCAACGCTAAGGTCGTGCTCTACGACATGGCCTTAGGTATCATGAAGGCTTTCTAAGCACATAAAGCAAGCTGCTTGCATTCTTCCTGCCTCCGCGAAGGTTTGAGTAGGCGCCAACACAAACAGCAAAAAACCAAGAGAGAACCCCCTTGCGTCCCTTGAATTGTTCTGAAAGCAGGCTCACATAAAAAGCATCCAAGGGCATGGGATGAATTGAGTCAAGGGACCAACCATTCCTTGAGGCCAACTCTTTGATGTTTCCTTTGGTGAAATGCCAGAAATGGATCGGCACATCCCAAGCTGCCCAATGTGAACCATAGTGTTTAGCGTCCCAAGACTCTGGGTTGGGTAGGCCCAAAACAACCACGGCGTCATCGGTTGTTATGTCATGCAACTTTCTTAGGGTTTCCGCGGGGTCTGGGAGGTGCTCAAGGACGTGGAAAAGGCTGACCCCGTCCAGAGGGCTTGTCAGTGTTTGGCCTAAAACCACATCATCTAAATTTGTAAAAATTGGCTGATTTAGGCGTTTTTCTGCCTGTTTTCGTGCTAAATCACTCAATTCTACGCCAAAAACATCAAATTCCTTTGATTTTGCTTTCTCCAAAAAAACACCTATTCCACAACCAACGTCCATCAGTCGGGCTCTGCGTCCAGAAATGGCCATCTGTTTTTCAAGGAAATTCACTTTTTTGCTTGCTGCCCACAAACGCAGGGCGCCATAAAGTTTAGCAAACAAACCCACAGCATCTGATGAATGACTCAAGTAGTCGTCTGATTCGTAATAAGCAGCAATTAATTCAGGCCGAGGGGAGGTCCGTTGGAGTTGACAACTTGAGCACGTCACAACATGAAAGCTCTCTTGACTAACCATGTGGTCTTTCACTAACAAATCATCGCTGGTTGATTGGCTGTAACAAATAGGGCAGTGGCTGATCGTCTTCATGGTGTTCCACGTGAAACATTAACGCCCCAAATGCACAAGCAAGACCTGAATGTCTGCGGGAGAAACCCCAGAAATTCGTGACGCGTGCCCAACGGTGGCTGGTTGATGGTTGCTGAGTTTTTGGCGGGCCTCATGACTAAGGGCTTTGATGTCTTGGTAGGCAAAAAGCTTAGGTATTTTCATGGACTCCATCCGTTTCAATTTCTCAACCTGCTCTTGCTCTTTGGTTATATAGCCTGCGTATTTCAGGTTGATTGCGATGTCTTCCCACACCTCTTCTTGGTTGAAATCCTCCTTGTCAACAGGGTCCAAGCAGGGAATCACATCCAGCAAGGAGAGTTGGGGCCTGGCGGCCAGGTCAACGGCCGGCATTTGTTGCTTGATCGGGGAGGATCCTTTAGAAATAAGCATTGTGTTGACTGAGTCTGTCGTGACCTTTTGTGAATTCAGCCAGGTTGACGCCGACGCAATGCGCGACATTTTTAACTCAAAAGCTGACCATTGATCATCATCAATCAAGCCCAATGACCGACCAATAGCTGTCAGGCGCTGATCTGCATTGTCCTGCCTTAGGTTGAGCCTGAACTCAGCGCGGGACGTAAACATGCGGTAGGGTTCGTCCGTTCCTTTGGTTATTAAATCATCAATCAGAACACCTATGTAAGCCTGGCTTCGGTCAAGGATGGTGGGTGTTAGGTTCTTGCATCTGGCGTGGGCATTAATCCCAGCCATCAACCCTTGGCAGGCGGCCTCCTCATAGCCCGTTGTGCCGTTGATTTGTCCCGCAAAAAACAAACCCCTAACTAGGTGAGTTTCCAGGCTGTGACTCAACTGGGTTGGTGGGAAATAGTCGTATTCAACAGCATAGCCGGGTCTAAAAAACTTGGCCTGCTCAAAGCCGGGGATGCTGCGCAAAGCGCGGTGTTGGGTTTCCTCTGGCAACGATGTGCTGAATCCATTGATGTACATTTCTACTGTGCTCCACCCTTCTGGCTCAACGAACATTTGATGGGACGTCTTGTCTGTGAATCGGTTGATTTTATCTTCAACCGAAGGGCAGTATCGGGGGCCAGAGCTTTGAATGGCCCCATTGAATAACGGAGAGCGATCAAAGGCTTCACGCATTATTTCGTGGGCGGTTTCGTTGGTTGCGGACAACCAACAGGAGCGCTGTTTGGTTAGCCTGCTTGTTCCATGAAAAGCAAAGGTCCTTGGATCCTCGTCGCCTGGTTGTTCAGTGAACTTCGTGTAGTCTAAGCTTCTGCCGTCGATGCGCGGAGGGGTGCCTGTTTTCATTCGACCAACAGCAAAGCCTAGTTCAATGAGTGACGCCGTGATACCTGTCGCGGCAACCTCTCCACTGCGACCGCCTGAATACTGGTTTTCACCAACATGAATAACCCCATTCAAAAAAGTGCCAGAGGTTAGTATTACCGACGTGGCGCGCATGTTTTGACCATTAGACAAGGTGACACCGCTAATGGCGTCATTGTCAACCTGCAAGCTCACCGCTGTCCCTTGAATGAAATCCAAAGCATCAATGGACTCCAGTGTTTCTCTCCACATGGTTGCAAATTGCATGCGGTCACTCTGAACCCTAGGGGACCACATGGCAGCGCCCTTGCTTCGGTTTAACATGCGAAACTGTATGGCTGTTCGGTCGGAAATTTTTCCAGAAAAACCACCCAAAGCATCAATTTCTCGGACAATTTGTCCCTTAGCCACGCCACCCATTGCTGGGTTGCAACTCATTTGACCAATCGTTTGAAGGTTCATCGTAACCAGCAGTGTTTTACTGCCCATTCGTGCAGCAGCGGCAGCTGCCTCACAACCTGCGTGACCACCACCAATGACAATGACATCGTAATTATTCATCTTTCTCGCTATCAATGTTCCACGTGGAACAATTAGGATGTTGTGATAGGTAGTTGTTCTCTAAATCATGCATATGGGACCGCTCTGCTTGAGTGGTGTCAACATAACCACAGAGGTGTAGTGCCCCATGGATTACCATGCGGTGCAGTTCTTTATCTACACTTATTTTTAATTCATTCGCATTAGCTACCACACGATCTATGCTTATCATTATATCTCCAAGAATACGATGCTCACGAGAACGGTCGAATGTGATGACGTCCGTGTAAGTGTCGTGAGAAAGAAAAGTTTGGTTAACCTTAAGTAGTTGTTCGTCTCCAACCAATTGAATAGCTATATCGTGTAAAATGTAACCTTGATCCTTAATTGACGCTGTCAACCATTGATTTAAATCACGGGTGTCAACACCTTTAAGTAGGGCAGAATCTACGGCGGAATCATCCAGGGTTACGGTCATGATGGTTGTATTTGATTTTTTATTATATAAAAAATAAACCTAGCATGGGTTGATTTTACCTACGCGCCGTTCATGACGACCCCCTTCGAATTCACTAGAGATAAACGCATACAAACACTCTAGTGCTTTTGATTCAGAAATAAACCTTGCCGGTAAGGCTAATACATTGGCGTTATTGTGCCTTACAGCTAAGCTTGCTATTTCCGGTTCCCAACATAAAGCACTGCGAATTAAGGCGTGTTTATTGGCGCTCATATTGATTCCATTACCTGATCCGCAAATAACGATACCCCGTGAAGCTTTCTTTGTGTGAAGTTCCTCTGCAACACCGTGCGCTATGTCTGGATAATCAACAGAGTCTTCACTATAACAACCTTTATCAATAGTATTAATACCTTGATTATTAAGTACTTCAATGATTTTAACCTTCAAATGAAAGCCAGCATGATCGGATCCGATTGCAATGGTTGATAGCATGTTAATAGTGTGTTAGTATTTTGTGAATAAAAGCAAACGCTTGGTTGAATACCTGACTTTTCAGTTGATTTGAACAAGTTATGAGCCGAAGGTATTGCCTTTTTCAACAGGGTTCATCCATTAATGTTATGAGCTATTGACGGTTAAATCTGGTTTCAAAGGTTTCAGTTATTTTTAATCAATGAATTAATTATCAAAGGGTTAAAATAAAAACTGCTGTGAATAACCTGTTGACACCTTGTTAACATCTCAAATCAAGCATTTATTAAAATAAAATCTCCCCCTTATCAACCGACCATTATATATACTAAGTACTTTAAAAGGTATGATGATGTTATAATTAAATATTGAAAACAATACCTTGAGCTAAAGGTAGGTCTGTGCCATAATTCATGGTATTGGTTTGGCGCCGCATGTATGCCTTCCAAGCATCAGATCCACTTTCACGACCACCACCGGTGTCTTTTTCTCCACCAAAGGCTCCACCAATTTCTGCACCACTTGTTCCAATATTTACATTAGCAATACCACAATCCGAACCAGCAGCAGCTAGGAAGCGGTGAGATTCAGCCATATCATTGGTCATGATAGCTGAACTTAAACCTTGAGGTACGCCATTTTGCAAAGCAACAGCCTCTTCCATGTTCTGGTATTTCATGACATACAATAAGGGAGCAAAAGTTTCATGTTGAACAATAGCCCAACCATTCTCAACTTCAGCAATAGAAGGGCTGACATAACAACCACTCTCAAAACCCTCACCACTCAGCACACCACCCTTTACAAGGAAAGTGCCCCCAGCCTCTTCTACGCGCTTAAGGGAGGTTATATAAGAATCCACTGCGTCCTTGTCAATTAACGGACCCATGTGGTTGCTTTCATCCAATGGGCTGCCAATTTTCACTTGCTTGTAAGCGTTAACAATAGCGTCCATAACCCTATCGTAGATACTGCTGTGTATAATTAATCGTCGTGTGCTAGTGCAGCGCTGACCCGCTGTACCGATAGCGCCAAACACAGCGGCGGTGACGGTCATTTTTAAATCAGCCGTTGGTGCCACAATGATGGCGTTGTTGCCACCCAGTTCCAAAATACTTTTACCCAAGCGACGACCCACGATTGCCGCAACCTCGCGACCCATGCGGATAGATCCCGTGGCGGACACCAGCGCTACGCGTTTATCGTTGGTCATTAACTCACCCAACTCTCTACCACCAGTAACGATGGTGCTTAATCCTTTTGGTAAGCCCAACTCTTCACTGACCTCATTCCAAATATGCTGGCAAGCGACGGCACACAACGGCACCTTCTCGCTAGCTTTCCAAATACAAGTATTACCACAAACCCAAGCAACAGTTGCGTTCCAGGCCCATACAGCTACAGGAAAATTGAATGCTGAAATAATACCAACAACACCTAAAGGGTGCCACTGCTCCATCATGAAATGGTCAGGTCGTTCGCTTTTGATTGTTAAACCAGTCAATTGTCTAGACAAACCAACGGCGTAATCACAGATATCAATCATCTCTTGAACCTCACCCAAACCCTCTTGGTAGGACTTACCCATTTCATAGCTAACCAAGGCTCCCAAGGCGTTTTTGTTTTCGCGCAACTTATTGCCAAATATGCGAACGGCCTCACCGCGCTCTGGGGCGGGAACCGTTCTCCATGCTAACTGGGACTCTAGAGCCGAGGCCATGGCGCGATCATAATCTTCATTGCTACTTTCAGAGACAGAACCAATCAAACTTCCGTCAACAGGTGAATAGCTAGCAATCCACTGGTCAGACGGGCTGGACTCGTTTCCAACCCATGTACCTGGGTTGTTTTCCTTGAGTCCAAGTTGAGAAAAATAGGCGTTGCGTGTTTGAGCGTCCATGGTTGGTTTTGTTGAAAGATTAAGCGCCAAAGATACTGCCCACAGGGCAGCAATTAAAAACCATCCGATAGCGCTACCTTAGCGTAAACCAGCACTAAAAAAAGGGAGTAACACAGTGAAAAAAATCAAAATCGAGAAGCACCTAGAGGTTGCAGGAGTCGTTGTTCTGGTTGGTTTGCTTGTGTATGCGTACACAAGTGCGTGGACACAGCTTTTCAATGAAGTCACTCAGTAGGTCCCAAGCCCCCAAAAACCGCAGAAACCTAAAACTAAATAAAACAATATGAGCAAGATTTTAACACCAGAACAAACGGCCATTACACAACAGTTTCAGGCACACATTGATGCTGAAATTTGCGGTGACCTGGACACAACGCTGTCCACAATGACACCAAGTCCACATTTGAATAATATACCAACAATGATTGGAGGTATAGGAAAAGAAGGGGTAAGAAACTTTTATGCAAGTTTGATCCCTTTCGGTAAATTCTTTCCGCCAGATCTTGAAATGGTCCCAGTTTCTCAAACAATTGACCAGGACCAACTCGTTGATGAAATCATTTTTAAATTTACCCATACGACTGAGGTTGGCTGGATGCTACCCAACATACCACCTACAGGTAAAAGAGTAGAAATCCCTTTGGTAGTGATCGTTGGATTTAAAGACGGTAAGGTTACTCATGAACATATCTACTGGGACCAAGCAAGTGTATTAGTGCAAATTGGATTGTTGTCCCCTAATGGGTTGCCTGTTAATGGCATTGAAACCGCGAAGCGAATGGAAGAAATAAATAAAACAATGAAGCAGTAATTAACGAACTGCGTTGCTCGAACCATTCTCGATTATTATTCTCACCAAGGCGTCTGAAAAACTCAAAGACCAGAGGGTTGATGCGACTCATTTGCCGAAGCTATAAAAAAACGGTCAACAAATTAATTGCTGACCGCTTAGTCACTAACTAGTGAGGTCTCGAGCGGATTCGAACCGCTGTACGAGCTTTTGCAGAGCCCTACCTAACCACTCGGCCACGAGACCCTTTCTGTGGCACAAATTTAACGCATCGACGTGAAGCGAACACACACTGCCGCCACATCACCATCAATTGGCGGGTTCAATTTGCAACATTTAACGCTACAGCGCTGAACCTGAGGTAAATCCGTAAAGATTCTTTGACAAATTCTTTGAACCACCGTTTCCAATAAGGCCGCCCGAATTGCCATTTCCTCACTGACAATGATGCGAATTGCGACGTAGTCGACGGTGTCACTTAAGGCGTCACTCTTGGCGCTAGGCAACAGGTCCGCCCACACAGAGCAGTTGATCAAGTAGTCGGAACCAATGGCAGCCTCCTCGTCCATGCATCCGTGGTAAGCGTATTCACGCTGATCGACCACATCGATTTGTTGCAGGCTGTTGTCAGAAAAGTCTTCACTTGAGCGCATGACGGAACCAGGCTTAACCTAATGTTTGTATGGCAGCATCCATGCGGGATTCTGCAGCCGGCTGCCCTAAAAGGGCCATAACAGCGAAAATGGAAGGTCCTTTGGTGACGCCAGCAATCGCCAACCTTAACACAGGTCCAACTTGGCCAAACCCCAACTCATGTGAGGCTAAATAGGTTTTGAATGCTGCTTCCAAAGACGCCGCGCTGTAGTCGGTGTCAGCAAACAAAACCTTCAGGCCGCGCACATAGCCGGCGGCGTCAGGGGTCCATTTTTTTGTCACCATTTTCTCCTCATAGGTTGTGGGCGCTTCTAAAATACTGGTGGACGCATCCAAAACATCGCTGATGAATTCAGCGCGCTCAATGAACAACTCAAGCAAGGCATCAGCCATGGCTGGGCTAGCAATAGAGAAGCCTCGATCAACCGCCTCATCCACCAAGAGTTCGCGAAGCACAGAAGGGTCTAGTGCGCGTAAATGCTGCTGGTTGAACCACCGAGCCTTGGCAAAATCGAAGCGAGCGCCGGCCTTGTGTACTTTGCTTAGGTTGAATTGTTTAACCAAAGCATCCAAGGAAAATATTTCTTCATTTTTGCCAGGGTTCCAACCTAAAAAGGCCAACATATTAACAAAACCTTGCGGTAAAAACCCAAGCTCACGGTAGCCGCTTGCGGTCTCGCCATTGCTGGGGTTGACCCAATTGATGGGGAATACAGGGAAACCAAGGCGGTCCCCGTCTCGCTTGGATAGTTTGCCATTCCCGTCAGGCCTAAGCAACAAAGACAAGTGAGCAAAGGTGGGCGCCTGCCAACCAAAGCATTCATACAACAAGACATGAAGTGGCGCAGAGGGCAACCACTCTTCACCGCGAATCACGTGGGTGATGCCCATCAAGTGGTCATCTACAATGTTGGCTAAATGGTAAGTTGGCATGCCATCGCCCTTGAGTAAAACCTTGTCATCAATGTGAGCGCTGTCAACACGAACCCAGCCGCGAACTATGTCTTCAAACTTCACCTCTACGTTGCGGGGTATTTTCATGCGAATAACATAGGGATCGCCCGCATCAAGCAGTCGCTGAACCTCATCTTCAGAAAGGGTTAGGCTGTTGCGAAGGGTGGTGCGGGTGATGCTGTTGTATTGGAAATTAGCCTTACCAACAGACTTTGCGCGCTCACGAATCGCCGTTAATTCTTCCGGGCTATCAAAGGCGATGTAGGCGTGGCCAGAGGCAAGGAGCTGATCTGCGTAAGCGCGGTATATAGGCTTACGCTCAGACTGCCGATAGGGCGCATGAGGTCCGCCTTCAGGTAAGCCAGAACCAACGCCTTCATCAGGCCCAATACCACACCAGTTCAACGCCTCAACAATGTAGGCTTCTGCGCCAGGCACAAAACGTGTCTGATCAGTGTCTTCAACGCGAAGAATGAAGCTGCCTCCATGCTGCTTAGCAAAGAGGTAATTGTAGAGTGCTGTGCGCACCCCCCCTATATGGAGAGGACCTGTGGGGCTTGGCGCAAACCGAACGCGGACGTTACTTTGTGTCATGTTAGGATTCATGTGAACGACAAAGGTAAGTGCATGCAGACCGGGATTATCTTTACCCCATGGAGCAACAACTCAATGAACAAGAAATACTGCGTCGAGCATCTCTAGAAAAGATGCAGGAAATGGGCATCAACCCCTACCCAGCAGCAGAGGTCCCAGTGACCCATAGCTCAGCGGTAATCCATGCCCAATTTTCCAAGGACCCCAAGGCGCTCAACGCGGTTTGTGTGGCGGGAAGAATCATGAGCAAACGCATCATGGGCAAGGCATCCTTCGTGGTCATCCAAGACAGTGAGGGCCGAATTCAAGCCTACGTGAGCCGCGATGAAATCTGTCCCCTAGAGGATAAAAGCCTGTACAATGACGTCTTCAAAAAGCACCTGGATATCGGTGACTTTGTGGCTGTTGAGGGCACAGTATTCACTACAAAAACAGGTGAAACAACTGTAAGGGCTGCGAAATTGACGGTGCTTGCAAAAGCTCTTAGGCCACTTCCTGTGGTTAAAACGGACGCGGACGGCAAGGTTCATGACGCCTTTACAGACCCGGAATTGCGGTACCGACAGCGCTATGTAGACTTGGTGGTCAATGAAACAGTGAAATCCACATTCATCACCCGATCAAAGATGATGCGCGCCATGCGAAAAAACTTTGATGACCAAGGCTGGATGGAGGTGGAGACGCCCATTTTGCAACCCACCCCTGGCGGCGCAGCAGCGCGACCGTTTGTCACCCACCACAACACCTTAGACATGCCTTTGTACCTAAGGATAGCAAATGAGCTTTACCTGAAGCGACTGATCGTGGGTGGCTTTGAAGGGGTTTATGAGTTTGCAAAAGACTTTCGCAATGAAGGCATGGACCGAACACACAATCCAGAGTTCACGGTGATGGAGCTTTACGTGGCCTACAAGGATTACCATTGGATGATGGCCTTCACGGAAAACCTTTTGGAGTCTATGGCTAAAGAAGTGCTTGGCAGCACCGACCTACCGTCAGGAGATAACGTCATCGCTTTGAAAACACCCTTCCCTCGCGTGCCCATTTTGGACGCCATCAAAACCCACACAGGTTTGGATCTGATTGGGCAGTCTGAACAAGAGCTGAGGGATTCGGCAACAAGCATTGGCATTGAATCAGCACCTGAGTGGGGCTCAGGAAAAATCATTGATGAAATATTTGGTGCGCGCTGTGAAGCACACTACATCCAGCCAACATTCATCACCGACTACCCTGTTGAGATGTCGCCACTAACTAAGGCGCACAGAGATGACCCAAGGCTGACTGAGCGCTTTGAGCTGATGATCAACGGCAAAGAAATAGCCAATGCCTACAGTGAGCTCAATGACCCCATTGAGCAGCGCGCCCGCTTTGAGCAGCAGCTGGCTCTGACAGAAAAAGGGGACGACGAAGCCATGTTCATTGATCAAGATTTTCTTAGGGCCTTAGAGTACGGCATGCCACCCACATCGGGCATTGGTATTGGCATGGATCGCCTTGCAATGTTGTTCACCAACCAATCAAGCATCCAGGAGGTGTTGTTCTTCCCCCAAATGCGCCAAGAGAAAGCGTAGTTTGCCAACCATCAAACAAACCACAACACCATGAGAATTTCAACAATCACACTTGGTGCACTGGTGCTAATTTAACTATCCCCCTTTTTTAACAAAAATTTAATTTTTAGAAAATTAAAATTTGTAAAAAGTTCTTAAATAAATGTTTTTAAGACTTTATAAATTTTTTAAGTATGAATCTAAATCGTTAAATTCCATTGAAATAAGCCCTGATTTTGGTAATCTATAAATTAATTTTTTCCAATTCGGATTTTCTTTAAATACCCTTTTTAAAATTGGTCTAGCAGCTTCTTTTTTGCCATTGTTTAAAAGCGCTATTGCTTTCCAAAAACTCATTTCATGATTTTCAGGATACAGAGCTTGTGCTTTTCCATATTCGCTTAACGCTTTGTTCATGTCGTTTTCTCCGATTGCCAGATCTCCTTTGTTCATGTGACCATAGGCCCTGTGAACCCTTAAGAGTCTTTTAATTTCTTTTATTGGATCACTGCTGTCATCTACTCTAAGATCAATTTTTTTATCCTCCCAAACATTAGAAGTTTTTTCAGCACCCACAACTATTAGTGCTGCGGATTGCTTCCCTCTAATATCACCCCCCACTCTTTCAGCAGCTTCAAATACTTTAATAATTCTTTCAGCTAAGGGAAGATTGGAATTATCTTGAAATGCTTTTTTCATTGCAGGAATAACGTTATCATTTAACATCATATTGGCCTGAACGGAAAAATTTTCACCAACAAAATGCCCTGCGCTTTCTATACACTTTTCTCCAGTGAACGCATTTACTGATCCATTAGCGTCAAGCATTGCTGCTTGTCTAAAATCTCTTCCTTCGTCTTTGTCTGTCAAATTTTTTAATGCGTCTTCAGCTGATACGCCATTTTCCATAAGTTCAATCCCGTTAGGGCCATAACTTGGATTAACAAACGATTGAGTAGCGACAACACCTACGCCAGATTTCCCCCAGCTAACTAACGTGCCAACAGAAAACCAATGACTTTGAACTCCAACCGCCATTTCACCTGTATTAGTATCCTTTGCAACGATAGAGTAGGTATGTGCAAATTGATCAGAGTATGGATTTGTTTGTCCGCTTGAAAGAAAAGGAAAAACCAGTAAAAGAAAAATAATGAGTTTTTTTATCATTCCAAAAGCAATAATCAGTTTAAAGTTTTTATTTTCCATTAAGTCTTCAAATATTTTTTTCATGATTTATTTATTTAATGCCCCGGAAGACCCCCCCTTTTTCCACTATGATCATTTATAAGTATTCAAAGAAGCTGGACTTCTTGGTTTGGAGTAATTTACAAAATATTAGTTGATTGATGACCCCAAAAACCCGCAACCACGACCTCACAATGATGTACCCAACATCCGCGCATGAGGCGTTAGATTTCACAACCTTAACCGCCATGGTGGCGTCGTATGCATCCACCAATAAGGCCCGGTTGGCCTTGATTGACTTAAAGCCTAGCGCAAATCGCCGGGCCATAGAGGAGGAGCTGTCCCAAGTGGATGAGTTGTTGAAGCTAAGTGAGCAGGGACACCGCTTGCCTGCGGTAGCGGCAGAAGCGATCGATGACGCCATGCCTTTGTTGCGGGTCAAGGACGCGGTCCTGCCCATAGAACTATTCATGGCCATTCATGCGCAAGCCAACGCCTACGCCAATGCCTACCGATTCGCGCAAAAACACCGCGAGCAAGCCCCATCAATGGCGGCGATGCTTCGCCCATTCCCACCTATTCCTGAAATACCCGCAGCCATTGATGGGGTGTTTGAGCGCAACGGGCAAATCCGAGGCAACGCATCCAAGGAGCTCAAAGCCATTCGCTTTGAGTTAACCAGTAGGCGATCGCAAGGTGATCGCTTGTTTTACCAAGTGATGCGCCGCATGGACAAGTCAGGTTGGCTGGCTGATATCCGTGAATCGGTGAGCAATGACCGGCGCGTGCTGGCCATTAAGTCTGCGTACAAAAGCAAAGTCAACGGCGCCTTTCATGGTAGCTCTGCCAAGCAATCCTTGACCTACCTCGAGCCCATTGAATGCTTAGCTATCAATGCGGAAATAGGAGATTTATTGGACCAAGAGATGCAGGAAATTCGCCGCATACTCAAAGCGCTAACAGCTGAAATACAGCCATTCATGCAAGAAATCAAAGGCTGCGATGAGCGCCTTCACGCCCTGGACAGCCTGCATGCACGGTCCCGTTTTGCTGAAGTGGAAGGCTGCATCCTTCCGCGCATCAGTCACGACATGACCCTGGACATCAAAAAAGGCATCAACCCCATCCTTCGGGCTGCCCACCAAGGCGATTCAACGGACATCATTCCCTTAGATGTTCAGCTCAACCCATCGCAGCGATTGTTGGTCATCAGTGGGCCCAATGCGGGCGGAAAATCCCTAGCCTTGAAGACGGTTGGCCTGTTTCAAATGATGCTGCAAAGCGGCCTACTGATACCCGCTCACCCTAAAACTGTTTTGCCCTGGTTTGATCGCATCATGGTTGATTTAGGTGACGCGCAAAGTGTTGAAAACGAACTGTCCACTTATTCAGGCAAACTCACCAAAGTGCGAGACATGATGGCGGAGGCAAACGCCAAGACCCTGTGCTTGGTCGACGAGTTTGGTAGCGGATCGGACCCTGAGCTTGGTTCAGCCATGGCATCAGTTTGCATGCAAGAGCTCCACCTGAGCCAGTGCCTAGGGGTGTTCACCACACACTACAACAGCATCAAAGCCTTAGGGGAGGAGCTTGAGGGCGCATGCAACGCCAACATGGCCTTTGACCTGACAAGCTTTGAGCCCTTGTTTCAGTTGATCATGGGTGTCCCGGGATCCTCGTACACATTTGAAGTGGCACAGCGGGTAGGTTTGCCAAAAAGGCTCATGAAAGAGGCCAAACAAATCCTTGCTGCAGACAGTTTGGCGGTGGACCGGCTGTTGGTTGGTTTGCAAAAGCAGCGAAGCGCTCTGGACAAAAACCGGACAGAGGTAAGCAAGCGACTAGAGGACTTGGAAAGCCTAAAGCAAACACAGGACAAGCAGATTCAATCCCTGGAAAATAAACTCAGCAGAGCCTCTGCGGACAATGCGGCCATTGCCGACCAACTCATGTGGGGTAAGCGGCTTGAACAATGGGCCAGCAGTTGGCAAAAAGCAAAAACACAAAAGGCTCGCAATGAGATCAAAGACCGAATGGTTCGTTTGGTGTCTGAGCGAGTGAAAGCTACCAAGCGCCAAGTGACGCGCACTGAAACAGTGAAACAGCAAGCCAATCGCCAGGCCTTAGAGCTGCTGTGGTCCATGCCCGTGAAGGTGGGGGATAAAGTGAAGGTTGTGCACGGTGGCCGCCAAGCGGGAGAGGTCATGGAGGTCAGGAAAAACAAGTTTCTTATCCAGTTGGGCGGGGTTTTGTCCACATGGGCCGAACGGAAGGACTTCGTCCACTGGACACACAGAAACCAGGTTCAGCTCAAAGCAAAACCACCCAACAAAAAGCAACCCAAACCTTAGCTGAATCTATGTGTGGCAACCCTGTCGTTGCGTGGCAATCAAGGGCGAGGTTAAAGCGGACCCGTGGTCATTACTTTAGCAACATGAAGGATCAAATAGAAGGTATTTCGGTTCGCTGGTCTGAAAAATCAGACATGCCAGCTGTTTTGTCGCTCATTCATGAGTTGGCACTGTTCGAAAAAGCACCTGAAGAGGTTTCCGTGACTATCGATCAGCTCACAAAAGATTGGGAATTGAAAAAATTCGTTTGCATGCTTGCTGTTTCAGACGCTTCAAATGAAGTTTACGGTATGGCTCTTTGTTATGAACGGTATTCAACATGGAAAGGGTTGACTGCTCACTTGGAGGACCTGATTGTTAGAGCTCCCTTAAGAGGTCGGGGCATAGGCGGCCGCTTGATGGAGGCAGCTGTTCAGTGGGCTCGGTCCATCGATGCACAGCGACTGCATTGGGAGGTTTTAGATTGGAACACGCCGGCGATTAAATTCTACGAATCGATGGGGTCAGAAATCCTTAAAGACTGGTACCCTTGCAGGTTGTCTGGATCGGACTTGACTGATTACCCCTTCAAATACCCGCCATTTATTTGTTAGTCAAACACGACCATCAGGCCTGTTTTTCGCCCGCAATGAGTTTTTATAAATAGCGAGAAAATGTCATAAAAATGGCTAAAAACCGATAAAAATTGATTAAAATGGGTTATTTTTCCTGTTTTTAGTCTAAAACAAGAACGGCGTCACTCATGTAATCGACCACCAACTCATCGTGACTGATAAAGAGGTAACTGAAGCTGTGTTGCTCCTTAAGGTCATTCAAAAGGTTCAGCACTTGTGCCTGAATGCTGACATCCAAGGCGGCCACCGATTCATCACAGATGATCAACTTAGGCTCAACCGCCAGAGCCCTAGCAATACCTATCCGTTGGCGCTGTCCGCCAGAGAACTCGTGGGGGTACTTGCTTGCGTCTGGCGCCTCAAAACCCACAGACTTTAACAGGTCTTCCATGGCCTGTTTTCTACCCACTGAGTTGCTGTGCAAACCATGAACAACCATAGGCTCAGTGATGGCATCACCAATGGTCATTCGTGGCGAAAGCGAGGCAAAGGGGTCTTGAAAAATGTACTGAATGTCTCGGGCCAACGCTTGGCGTTTGGCGCCATGGAGTTGATCGATGCGCTCGCCGCGGTAGCGTATTTCACCCGCGTCTGGCTGAACCAGGTTCACCAAACATTTGGCAATGGTTGACTTGCCCGAGCCAGAGGCGCCCACCAGACCCAAGGTTTCTCCTTCATGGATGACAAGACTGAGGTCTTTGACCACAGACTGCCCCGCATAAGCCTTGCTTAAATCCCTAATTTCAAGCAAGACGGGACCCAATTGACTGGCGGACCTCTCGCTGTCATCAACCGGCCTGTTTTGCATGAAGTCCTCAACCGTTGGTAATCGTTTAGGGCGCCGACCTTCCGGGGGCCTGGACGCAATCAAGCCTTGAGTGTATGGAGATGTTGGGTGGTTCAGGACTTGCTGGGTCGGGCCGGACTCCATGAGCTGACCCTGACGCATCACGATCACATGATCAGCCACCCTAGACACCTCTGACAGGTCATGGCTGATGAGTAGCATGGCCATACCTTCCTGCTTTTGAAGCTGTCGGATTAAGGACAGAATCTCTGCGGCGACGGAGGCGTCCAAGGCCGTGGTAGGCTCATCTGCAATCACGATGTCAGGATCCATCACCATAGCCATAGCTATCATGACCCGTTGACGCTGCCCGCCACTCATTTGATGGGGGTACTTTTTGAATGATTGTTCTGGGTCCGCAATCTGCGTGTGCTTGAACCATGTCAACGCCTTTTCATTGGCCGCCTTTCTGCTCAAGCCAAGGCTTGCTTCGGCGGCCTCTGCCACCTGTCGACCCACCCGCATGGAAGGGTTCAAGGCAGACATTGGCTCCTGAAAGACCATGGCAACACTTGGCTGCTCACCATGGACGAATGCGGCCTTTGACGTTAGTGAGTTGGGCAATAAGTTCATCATGGCTAGCGCAGACAAAGACTTGCCTGATCCTGACTCACCCACCAACGCCAAACACTCGCCCTGCTTAAAGCTTAGGCGGATGTCATTGACCAGCAATTGCTCGCCGGCATGGATGCTTTGGATGTGAAACTCTGCCATCTTAATGGCCGGCTGCAGGCAGCTTCCATGCGTAGGCTGACGCCACAGCCATGAAGGATGCAGGAAGGGCCTCACCAACCTCTTTACCTTCTGCATGGCCTGTTCGTACAATGATCAAATCCAAACCCGGGAAGGTGATGACCCATTGTCCCAAGTGGCCTCGTAGGGCAACAAAGGGTCTGGTGGCTTCTGACAACGGGTCCGGCGATGGAGCGTCGCCAAGCCAAAAAGAGTAACCGTAAAATTGTGCCAATCCCGGATTAGTCGCTGTGGCAAAAAAGCTGCTGTCCATCAACTGCTCCCCAAAGGCATTGCCCTGGTTCAAAACCAAATAGCCAACGCGCGCAAAATCCCTGGCTGTGGCATTGAAGCCAGAGAAGGAAATGGCCTCACCAACATCATCCAGGTGCCATGATGCATCCATTTCAGCACCCAAAGGGAGCCATAATTTTTCAGAGGCGTATTCAGCCAAAGGCATGCCAGTGGCCTCCTCCAAACAAAAGCCCAACAAAGCTGTTGCGCCTGATTGGTATTCATAGTGCCGACCTACCTGATCGCCCACGGCGCAACCGGTCACCGTGGCGCGCAAATCCCGACCATACAAGGCCTTTGCTGTGATGCCAAAAGGGTTGTAATAGTCTTCATCCCAATCCAGGTCTGCCAACATCCCCGTCAAATGGGCCAGTGTTAATTGTGTCGCGCCGGGGCCGTGAAGCTCCTTCACATAGTCGATTGCCAAAGCGTCCCATCCCGGTAAATCACCCGATTCAATGGCAATCTCAACCATCATGGTCAGGATGGATTTTGCCATGGAAAAGCTGTTGGTTTTGGTGTTTGCCATGACCTTGTTTCCATAGTCTTCGTGGCGGATGCTGTCATTGTGAATGACCAAAAATGCGCCGGTCTCATAGACGTCTAGGGCCTGTTGAATCTCAATAGGTGGCGCCCATTCCGCACTTTTAGCTTCCGGCCATGGAATGCCAACTGGCGGGGCGTGAATGATACCTTGATCAAAGTACTCCCCGTCAAAAATATTGGCGGTTGTGTGCCCTTGGAGGTAGGTTGCGTAAACCCCTTTGAAGAGGTAATTGTACCAAGACGCATGAATCAGGACATAGAGTAAACCTATGGTGACAAGGGTTCCAAAAAGTTTTTTCACGATGGCATTCATGCCTGAAAAGGTAGCCAATTTTCAGGCTGCAACATGCCCTGCAGCTCCATTGGCTTGAGCTCCATGTCAAATGCTTGAATGAAATGGGCTGCCACCTTCTGTTTGACCTCATTTTCATCCACTGCGTGGCCCAATTCACTGTGCAGGCTTGTCACGGCCTTGCCCTTGATGCCACAAGGAATGATGTAGTCAAAGTACCGCAAGTCAGTGTTCACATTGAAGGCCCACCCATGCATGGTGACCCATCGGCTGGCGCGCACGCCCATGGCGCAAATCTTCCGAGCAAAAGGGCTTCCCACATCCAACCACACACCCGTCTCTCCAGGGCTTCGATCCCCTTTCAGCCCATAGTCTGCCAGGGTGGCAATGATCACGTCCTCCAGGGTTCTGAGGTAGCGATGGATATCCGTGAAATGCTTTTCTAAGTCTAGGATGGGGTAGGCAACGAGTTGGCCGGGACCATGGTAGGTGATGTCGCCACCACGGTTGATTTTATGGTAGACAATGCCTTTTGCTTTGAGCTGCTCCTCGGTGAGTAGCAAGTTGGCAATGTCTCCGGATTTCCCCAGGGTGTAAACATGCGGGTGCTCAACAAACAACAGGCTGTCTTGGGTAGGTAAATGTATGGCCCTATCCCGTTGGCGGTTGGTCATTTTGGTGGCCACAACTTCAGCAAAAATGGCCTCTTGAATGTCCCAGGCGCGCTGGTACTTCACAAGGCCCATGTCCACAAATCGAAGCGGTCGTTTCATGTCAGGATTTTGCCGCCTCAGCCAATGCAGCCTTGAGCTTTTCAATGACCACAATGTCCATGATGTCTACTTGGTTAACCTCGCTAAGGATCTGGCTGACCCAGTCTCCCATAGCAACCAAATCCAAGCACTGTGCCAGGTGTCCTTCGCCGTAGGCGTGAACATGCAAAACCGGCACACCACAGGCCTCAATAGCTTCTGCATTCAAATTCATGCGCAAGGTGTTGGACGTGTGGTCATTGTCGCTGTGCAGGAAGACGGCAACATGGCTGTCGTTTCCGCCGGCCCATCCAACCATCTCATTGTGATTCATCTCTGGCACCTCAGAGTCCCAACCAGGCATCTTACTGTTCTCGTTGAGTTGCTGACGCCAGCGTGTGGCTACGCCCGCCATGCCGGAGGCTGCATAAATGGCGTAGGTTCTTCCTTGCATTTGCATCGCTAAATCCTTGGCCTCAGCCATCTGTGCGTCGCGTCGCAGTGTCAATCCCACTGAAGTGTCTGACACCTGGGCTTGCCAGCTTGAGTCAAGCCCAATGTTCATGGCTTCCAAGTGGGCCATCAACTGCACAATGGCCAGCCCAAACATGGATCTAGGGGGGTTGCCTGCAGGCAATACGCTAAGGTTCCAGCCGGCAGCTTGTGCCTGCTCCAGCAACTGTCCACCACTGGTGATGGCGCTGATCATACAGCCAGCTTTTGATGCGTCCTCAAGGGCTGACAAGGTCTCCTCTGTATTGCCCGAATAACTGCATGCAATCACATGGGTGTTCGCGTTGACCCAGGCTGGCAAAGCGTAGCCCTTGTTGACCAAGATTGGTACGGTCGCTGATGCTGCACAAACTTCCGCCGCCACAGATCCACCGATACCACTTCCGCCCAGGCCAGTGATCACCACATGTTGGATGTTAGATGACCCAGCCTTCCAGCTGAGCTCCTTCGCTTTTGCTAATGAGCTCTTCAGGTGCGTCGGGTAGTCTTTGATGAGTTGAAGCATGCTTGCCATGGGAAAATTTTGTTTTGAATGAAGCCCCAAAAGTACGACATTGCCCCACAGTATGGAATGGAAATGCAAGGCCTTCAAGGCCATCAACACGGTGGAGCTCTATGAAATTTTGAAGCTTCGCGCAGCCGTTTTTGTGGTGGAACAAGACTGTCCCTACTTGGATTTGGACGATTTGGATCAGCGCTCGCACCATGTGTGGACAGAAACCCCTCAAGGTGAAGTCATCGCCTACTCTCGCATGCTCCCCCCAGGGCTCCACGTGAAGGAAGCCAGCATTGGTCGCGTGGTTACCTTGCCATCAAGGCGTGGTGAAAACTTAGGGAAGCAGGTCTTTCAGCAAGCCTTGGATCACGCTCTGCTCGCGTGGCCTGTTCACGACATTGTCATCATGGCACAGACTTACTTGGTGGATTTCTATGAGGCCTTTAGCTTTTTTGTTGAGCGCGAACCCTTTTTGGAAGACGGCTTGCCCCATCGATGGATGCGGCGCAAAGCGAACACCGCTAAAGCGTAGCTACTCACCGCAAGCTTAAGTCAATAGGTGTACTTCGTTACTCGTCGTAGGAAACCACCACCTTCTTGCTGGTCGGGAAGCTGTGGCAAGTCAGAACAAACCCTTCTGCAACTTCCTCATCGGTCAAGGAGTAGTTGAGGTCCATGTTGACTGTTCCCTCCAGCACCTTGGCGCGGCAGGTGCAACAAACAGCTCCCTTGCAGGCAAACGGCACGTCTGCACCTGCTTTGAGGGCTGCGTCTAAAATGGCCGTCTTGCCACTTTGTGATACATGGGTTTCTTCATCATCCAAGATGACGGTCACCTCGTGCTGAATGCTGGACTTTTCCACCTTTTTTGATGTGTTCTCATCGGATGGCGTGGCTGCAGTAAAGAGCTCAAAGTGAACCTGTTTCTTTTTGAGTCCTGCAGCAATCAGCACCTCGCTGGCCGCATGAATCATGCTTTCTGGCCCGCAAATAAACGCTTCATCAGCCTTCGCTATGTCGGGAAAGGACTGTGTCATCTCCTCAAGCCTTGACTTGTCCATTCTTCCGTAAAGCAAAGCGCTTCCTTGGTCTTCACGGCTCAAAACATGCCGCACCTCAAGGCGGCCCATGTAGGCATCCTTGAGGTCTTCAAGGGCTGACTTAAAAATGATGGATCCGCTGTTTTTGTTCCCGTAAAAAAGGCTGATGAAACTGTCTGGCTCTTCTGACAAGGTGGTCTTAATGATGCTGAGCATGGGGGTGATGCCTGACCCTGCGGCAAAGCAAACGATGTTCCTTGCCTGCTTGCTGCCAGGCTCCAAAACAAAGCTGCCCATCGGGGGCATGCTCTCAATCACATCCCCCACCTGCACGTTTTGTGCCCATGTAGAAAACTTGCCGCCCTCCACACGCTTGACTGCCACACAAAGGTCCTCGTTCACTGCATGGGAACAGAGGGAGTAGGATCGCCGAACAGATTCCCCGTCAATGTCAACCTTGAGCGTCAGGTATTGCCCCGGCACAAAGGTGAAATCCAAAGGGCTTTCAAAGGCAATGCTAACACAGTCAGCGGTTTCCTTCACAACCTTGGTGACCGTGAGGGCTTGGAACGTGGCCTTGCGTCCCTTTTGAGATTTCAAGGTGCAAAGGCGGCCTTGTGGGGTCTGAGAAGCTTTATTGAAACGCTTGAACATGGAATGCCAAATGGGTTAATTCAGGAGCAAAAGTAGGGTCGGAACCCCGACCATGACATTTCTCATGAAAGGTTCGTGAATGTCGGGGTAAATTGCGGCATATATTTTGAACTTATGGCGAACGCTGTCGACTTAACAACAACCTTTGATTCTTACGTAGCTGCTGAAAACAGGGTGGAACCTAAGCAGTGGATGCCTGAGAAGTACCGCAAAACCTTGGTTCGTCAAATTTCCCAGCACGCACACTCTGAGATTGTAGGCATGCTGCCTGAAGCTAATTGGATCACGCGTGCGCCAAGTTTGCGTGCTAAACTGATCTTGATAGCCAAGGTGCAGGACGAAGGAGGCCACGGCCTCTACCTATACAGCGCAGCGGAAACCTTAGGTACAAGCCGGGAAACCATGGTAAGGGACTTGCTCTCAGGCAAGGCCAAGTACTCGAGTATTTTCAACTACCCTAGCCTGACATGGGCAGACATTGGCGTTATTGGCTGGCTGGTTGATGGCGCAGCCATTGCCAACCAGGTGATGCTTTGCCGGACATCCTATGGCCCTTACAGCCGAGCCATGGTCCGTATTTGCAAAGAAGAGTCCTTCCACCAACGCCAGGGTTATGAAATTGTCATGAAACTCGCCCGCGGCACATCGGACCAGAAGGCCATGGTGCAGGATGCGCTGAACCGCTGGTGGTGGCCCTCAATCATGATGTTTGGCCCGACAGATGACAACAGCCCCAATTCTGAGCAAAGCATGAAATGGCGCATCAAACGCAAGTCCAATGACCAGCTGCGTCAAGAGTTCATTGATAAAACCGTGGTGCATGCAGAGTTTTTGGATCTAAGCATTCCCGACAAGGACCTCAAATGGGATGAATCCAGGCAGTCTTATGACTATGGTGAAATCAACTGGGATGAGTTTTACCGCGTCATTCAAGGCGATGGCCCCTGCAACAGGCAACGGCTCATAGCCAGAAACAAAGCCCATAATGAAGGACAGTGGGTTCGAGAAGCCGCCACCGCATTCGCAGCCAAACAAGCTGCAAAAAAACCAGCAAATCAAGCACCATGAGCGATACCAGCAACTGGCCCCTTTGGGAGGTCTTTGTCCGAAGTAAAAATGGACTGGCACACAAGCATGCCGGTTCCCTTCATGCCCCTGACGCCGACATGGCATTGAAAAACGCCAGAGACGTCTACACCCGACGAAGTGAGGGTGTGAGCCTATGGGTTGTGCCTTCCGAGGCCATCACCGCATCGTCACCTGATGAAAAAGACCTGCTTTTCACACCGGCAGACGACAAAGTTTACCGCCACCCAACCTTTTATGACATTCCAGATGAAGTGGGACACATGTGATGATTTAACCAACTACGTTCTTCAGTTAGGGGACGACGCTTTGGTTCTAGGTCATCGCCTGTCTGAATGGTGCGGTCACGGACCCATCCTGGAACAAGACATTGCCTTGAGCAACATCTCTTTGGATTTGATTGGTCTGGCCCGGCAGTATTACCAATACGCAGCTGAACTGATTGGCGATGACATGACGGAAGATCACATCGCCTACCTGCGCGACGTGGGTGATTTCCACAACCATAGCATGATGGAGCAACCCAATGGACACTGGGGTGACACATTGGTTCGTCAATGCCTGTATGATGTTTTTCATCAGGATTATTTAACAGCACTGACCCGCTCATCTGACCAGCGACTCGCAGCCATCGCCGTGAAAGCCCTCAAAGAGGTAAACTACCATGTGCAGTTCAGCAGTGAGTGGTTGATTCGCCTAGGAGACGGCACCCAAGAGAGCCATGACAAGGTGCAGAATAGCCTGCAAGGTTTAATGACTTACAGCGCAGAATTTTTTCAAGCATCCAAGGCGGACGCATGGGCATTGAAACAAGGGGTTGGCCCCGATGTGGCAGCCCTGAAGCCTGGATGGGATAGCCGCATGGACGCCTTGATTTCACAAGCGACTCTGAGCCGACCTGCTGCAGACGCCGCCATCTGGCAAGGCAAAGAAGGATCTCATAGCGAGTTCCTTGCCCTGCTGTTGTCAGAGATGCAATCCCTGCCGAGGTCCTACCCGGATGCCACATGGTAGGGGACGACCCTCATGGGTGGTGGGCATGCCTTGAAGGGGTGCCCGATCCAGAAATTCCCGTCATATCCATTGTGGAACTGGGTGTCGTCAGAGACATCCGTCAAGGCGAACACGGCATTGACGTTGATCTGTCGCCAACCTACACCGGCTGTCCCGCCATGGATATGATGGCAGAAGATGTTCAAAAGTCCTTGGCAGAGAAAACAGGGCAACAAGTTCAGGTCCACCTGCTGATTGACCCCCCATGGACCACCGATTGGCTGAGCGAATCCACCAAGGACAAGCTCCGAGCCTATGGCATTGCTCCCCCTGTCGGTTCCACCAGTGACAAAAGGGAGCTGTTTGGCCCGCCCGCTCAGGTCAGCTGCCCCAAATGTCAAAGCGCTCAAACCGAACGGGTTTCTGCCTTTGGGTCTACCGCATGCAAGTCCCTTTACCGATGTCTGGATTGCCAGGAGCCCTTCGATTATTTTAAATGTCATTGAGGGTTTAAAAAGGGAAACATGAGGAATGCCTGAGAATGCCGAACTTTGCCACAGTCTCAACCCACCCATCATGGACAACACCCTTCGCTCCCACACAGAGAATGGCCTCTGTACCATCACCCTGAATCGACCAGAGGTTTTCAACGCCTTCAACCGAGACATGGCCCTGGCCCTGCAGGCCGAACTATCCCTGTGTGCCGGCGATGACAGCATCAGAGCTATTTTATTGACAGGTGAGGGCCGCGCATTTTGCAGCGGTCAGGACTTGGCTGAAGCCACAGACCCATCCGGCCATTCGCTGGACACCATCCTCAGCGAGCACATCAACCCCCTGGTGCTGGCCATGCGCGCCATGCAAAAACCTATCGTGGTGGCCGTCAACGGTGTGGCTGCTGGCGCAGGCGCCAACCTGGCACTCTGTGGTGACGTGGTCTTTGCAGGTCATTCGGCGAAGTTCATCCAAGCCTTTGCGGGTATTGGACTGATACCCGACACTGGCGGAACGTTGACCTTGCCGCGCCTGGTGGGCTTTGCAAAAGCCAGCGCCTGGATGATGACCGGTGACCGCATTGGCGCTGAAGAAGCAGAACGGCATGGCATGATTTACCAAGCGGTAGCTGATGCCGACTTGATGGCGGTGGCAACAGCCGCTGCCCTGAAGCTGGCCAGCCAACCCACCAAGGCTTTTGCTTTGACCAAGCAAGCCCTCAATGCCGTGGTTTTCCCTGACCTCAAAGCACAGCTAGAGCTTGAGCGACGCTTGCAAAACATTGCGGGCGAAAGCCATGATTTCAAAGAAGGCGTGACCGCTTTCTTGGAGAAGCGCAACCCCCAATTCAAAGGACATTAAGATGAAGCCATTCAAACAAGCCACCATTGTTGGGGCAGGCGCCATGGGGCGCGGCATTGCACAAGTCCTGGCGGAAGCCGGGGTGAACGTCACGCTCTATGACACCCACGAGTCTGCCTTGACCTCTGCCATCAAGCAGCTAGAGTCCGTTTACAGCCGATTGGTTGACAAAGGCCGACGCAGCAGAGAGTCCTGTGATGAGGCATTAGCACGCATTACCACCATTGTCAACTTCAAAGACGCGGAAGGCTCTGACCTGGTGATTGAGGCCATCGTTGAATCCTTGGATGCTAAACGATCCGTCTTTCAGATGGTTGACGATGTGGTTAGCGAGGATTGCGTGCTTGCCACCAACACCTCTTCCTTGAGCATTGCCGCCATCAGCGCCGGCGTGAACAATCCAGGACGCGTGGTGGGCTTGCATTTTTTCAACCCTGCGGCTTTGATGCCTTTGGTAGAGATTGTGCCCTCATTGGCCACCGATCCCGATGTCCTTGCACGCTGCCAGTCTGCCGTGAAGGCTTGGGGAAAATCTGGCGTGGTCGCTGCTGACAGCCCGGGATTCATTGTCAATCGCGTGGCAAGGCCCTTTTACGCTGAAGCTATGCACATGCTTGAAGAAGGTCTTGCCGACGTGCCAACCATTGACTGGGCCATGCGGGAGATTGGTGGATTCAAAATGGGCCCCTTTCAGCTGATGGACTTGATTGGCCACGATGTCAATTACGTGGTGACTGAAACGGTTTGGACACAATTTTACTATGACCCAAGATTCAGGCCCAATCTCACCCAAAAACGCTTGTTGGACGCGGGATGGCTTGGCCGGAAATCCGGCAAGGGCTTTTACGATTACGCCGATGGCGCGAGCAATCCTTCTGCCACCGAAGACCGGGCATTGGGTCAGGTTATTGTTGACCGCGTCACTGCCCTGCTCTTCAATGAAGCAGCAGATGCCCTTTACCGCAACATCTGTTCAGCATCCGATCTGGAAACAGCCATGCTTCGCGGCGTGAACTACCCCAAAGGGCTTTTGCAATGGGCCAACGAAACAGGCCTTGACACCATCGTGGACCGACTGAATGCTTTGCGAGATCGCACAGGCGACCCCCGCTACCGACCCTGCCCTTTGCTTGTCGATAGGGCAAGCAACAATCAACCATTTGAATGCTGACGCATCATGTCTGACAACATCCTAACCATCCAAGAAGCCATTCAACAAGTCCGTTCCTGGACCCAGGACCGCTTCGCTGGAGAACTCAGCGACTTCATGGATGAGCAGCCAGCGCTCTTTGCTTTTTTGCTTAACCTATCTGAAGAGTTTGAGGACCAGGCGCATGATCTGCTGGTTCGCTCAGCCTTGATTTTACGTGAAGGCTTCACGATTGCTGACATTCCCGTGAAAACCATCACAGATGCCATCATTGAGGATGCCACCAGGGACGTCACGGAAAGCATGGGGGCAGATGATGCGGCGGACCTCATTGATGCGGAAAACATGGCTCGCCGATCGCGAAGCCCTTTTGTGTTTCAGGAGGTTCGGCAGTATTTGCACGATCAACTGACCCTTGATGCGGAGAAGGATGTGCTCGGTGAGTACAACCTTTTGATTGTGGTGGATGTGATGATTGGCTGCTTTGAAGAGGCATTGGACTTGGGTGACGATGCAGACGCTGAGGCAAAAAATAAGTAACTTCCCGCATGCCTAATTCGAAACAGATTGTTGACGCCATGATGGCTAATGATGCCTTCAGCCAATGGCTAGGCATTGAGGTGGTCGACGCTTCTCCAGGCTCTGCCACCCTGCAGATGACCCTTAGGGATGACATGACCAATGGGTTTGGTGTGGCGCATGGCGGCATCAGTTATTCCTTAGCAGATTCTGCCTTGGCCTTTGCTAGCAATGGGCATGGTCAGCACGCTATATCCGTTGAGACCAGCATCTCACACGCTAAACCCATTCGCGTTGGCGACCTGCTCGTCGCCACGGCTGCCGAGCGTCAACGAGGCAAGTCGTTGGCTCGTTACGATGTAACGGTGACTGTCCAAGACAAGCCCGTTGCCCTATTCAAGGGCACAGTTTTTATTCAATCAACCCAATGGTGATTTTCCCATGAACGCATACCTCATTGATGGCATCCGAACCCCTGTGGGGTCTTTTGGCGGTGCCCTTGCTCCTGTCCGAGCTGACGACTTGGCCGCTCACGTGATCCAAGCTTTGATGGAGCGACACCCTGACCTTGCCCCTGCGGCCATCGATGATGTCATCATGGGCTGCGCCAACCAGGCGGGTGAAGACAACCGAAATGTTGCTCGCATGGCAAGCCTGTTGGCGGGCCTTCCCTCAACGGTGCCTGGCGAGACCATCAATCGGCTTTGCGCCTCGGGCCTCAGTGCCTTGGTGCATGCCGCTCGCGCCGTGGCTTCTCGCGACGGCGACCTCTTCATTGCTGGCGGCGTAGAAAGCATGACCCGCGGCCCCTATGTGATGAGCAAGTCTGGCCGGGCTTATGGCACAGATAGCAAGCTGTACGATTCCAGCTTTGGGTGGCGCTTCATCAACCCAAAAATGCAAGACAATCATGGCACGGAAGCCATGGGAGAGACAGCAGAAAACCTGGTTGAGGCCTACAGCATCTCCCGCGAGGACCAAGACGCCTTTGCTGTTTGGAGTCAGGAAAAAACCGCCAAGGCTCATGCCAGCGGGTACTTTGAGGGAGAGATTGTGCCCGTGAGCATTCCTCAACGAAAAAAGGACCCCATTGTGGTTTCTGCGGATGAATTCCCTAAGCCCAACAGCAGTTTAGCCGCCCTGGCAGGCCTGCGGCCAGCATTTCGCAAGGATGGCAGCGTGACGGCAGGCAACTCAAGCGGCCTCAATGATGGCGCTGCCGCCTGTTTGGTTGCCTCTGAAGCGGCTGTCCAAGCCCACGGGCTTACCCCCCTTGCACGGATTGTGGCCTCTGCCGTTGTTGGCGTGGAGCCCCGCACCATGGGGATTGGCCCCGTGCCAGCCACACAAAAAGCCTTATCTAAAGCTGGCCTTTCCCTGGACGACATGGACATCATTGAACTCAATGAAGCCTTTGCTGCACAAGCGCTCGCTTGTTCCCGGGCCCTTGGCTTGGATGATCGCGACCCCCGCATCAACCCCAACGGCGGCTCGATCGCTATTGGCCACCCCTTAGGCATGTCTGGCGCGCGATTAGCCTTGACGGCAGCAAGGCAGCTGAAAGCCCGCAAAGGCAAGTACGCACTGGTAACCATGTGCATTGGTGTAGGCCAAGGCTATGCGGTGATTCTAGCAAACCCCGAAGTCTGATGTTTTACGCATTCAAAGGCATGGTTCCCGTGGTCGATCCTTCGGCCTTTGTACACCCCCAGGCCAATGTCACCGGCGATGTTTGGGTTGGCAAGGATGTCTACATTGGTCCCGGCGCAGTGCTCCGTGGAGACTGGGGGCGCATCACCATCAAAGAGGGCGCTAATGTGCAGGAAAATTGCATCATCCATTCTTTCCCTGGAAAAGACGTGATTTTGGAGAAGTCCGCCCATGTTGGCCACGGCGCAATCATCCATGGAGCCTTTTTGGGTGAAAATTGCCTCATTGGAATGAATGCTGTGCTCATGGATGATGTCCAAATCGGGAAAAATTGCCTCGTTGGCGCCCTGGCTTTTGTCAAGGCGCGGACCATTGTGCCTGACGGGGCGGTGATGGTTGGAAACCCTGCAAAAATGGTTAAGCAAATGTCTGAAAAAGACATCGCATGGAAAACGGAAGGAACCCAATGGTACCAAAGGCTTCCTAAGGAGTGTCATGACACATTGACACCTTGCCAGCCCCTGCAGAAAGCGGACCTCAATCGCCCGAGAGGTTCCGGCGGACTTAAGCCTAAATCTTGATTTTTCGATAATAAATTGACCCTTACGGGTTGGTTCTATTGAAGTTTTAAGGTTATTAACCGTCTATTGTTGAAAAAATGCCTAAGTTTAACGCCTAACAAAAATCACTCAAACTCAGTTCGTATGAAAAACCGTACTCTACGCTGGTTGTCAACAGCCCTTATGTTAGTGGCGCTGCCAGCCTTCGGCCAACTCTCCGGAACCTATACCATTGACGCCTCAGGCTCAGGTACTTCCAACTACACCACCTTCGCTGCTGCGACAACTGCCCTATCTACTTCGGGCGTCAGTGGTCCTGTTATCTTTAACGTTGCATCGGGCACCTACACTGAGCAGGTGACGATTCCAGCATACACAGGAACATCAACCACGAATACGGTAACATTCCAGGCTAACCCGTCAAATACGACTGCAGCCACTGTGACCTATTCTCCTGCATCTTCATCAACCAACTGGACGATTCGTTTGGACGGCACAAGCAATGTGACGATCAAAGGCCTAGTTATCACCACAGGTGGAACCACATACGGTCGCTTGATTGATCAGTATGGCGCTAACACGAACATTTCCTTGATTGACAACACCTTGACTGGTGCTGCAGGAACAAGCACCAGCTCTTACTTCGCGGGCATTTACTACTCATACAGTTCCACCACAGAAGCAAAGGGAAACTGGACTATCACGGGTAACACAATCTCTAATGTGTCTTACGCTACGTATATCTACGGAAAGTCATACACGACATCGATGGACACCATGATTTTTGACAACAATGTCATCAGCATGACCTACTATGGCATTTACATCCGCTACGCAAAGTACCAGCATGTTCATGATAACACTGTGACCTATACATTAACTGGAACTGGTGGTTATAACTACCTCTACTACGCATCCGTTGGCCTAGATGTACAAAACAATGACATCAACAACTGCCGTTATGGTTTTTACTGTTACGCCGCGCCACCTTCAGGTAGCACGCCGGCTAACTATCTTTTCAAAAACAATGACCTTGAAGCAACCTACTACGGTATCTATGTTAGCGGTAGCGGGTCATCGAACTACACGCAGCCTGGTCATGTTTTGATCCAAAACAACAACATAGTTTGTGGCGGTACGTCAACAAGTTATGGTATTCGACTACAGTATGTAAACTCTACAAGCAGCAATCGCTCATTGGTTGAGAACAATATGATTGCATTGAATTCCACTTCAACTACTTCTTCTCAATATGGCATCTATCCTTACCATATTGGTAATGTAGATTTTTTCCATAATTCTGTTTCTGTCTCTAATGGCTCTGCAACCTCTGGACGTGCATTGTATATGAACAAGTCTACGTCTACATCTTACTTCACTGCTGCTGGCAACGTTTTCAAGAACAACATCTTCACCAACTCTGGCGGAGGTTATGCGGCAGAAGCATCTAGCTCCGCAGCTGCAGGAACATATTTTACAGCAGACTACAATGTCTACAACGCAACAGGCACTAACCCGTTCAAGTACAATAACTCAGCTGCTACGACATTAGCCGCATGGCAAACAGCCACATCGCAGGATGCTAACTCTGCATATGGTGATCCTTTGTACAACTCAGCAACTGACTTACACGTACAAGGCACAGTGGCCAACAATACCGGCACTTCTGTTGGCACATTGACTGACATCGATGGCGATACCCGCTCAACCACCACACCTGACATTGGTGCTGACGAATATGCCCCATTGACTTGCTTTGGCGTTTCAGGGCTTACGGCAGCTAATATTTCAGATGTTGGTTTTGACGCAACATGGACCTCTAACAACACCACAACCATTGGCACCCAAGCGCGTTACCGCCTAAGCGGAAGCACAAGCGCATGGACCACCGCCTCTGGAACAACAAACAGCATTTCATTCTCTGGCCTTTCAGCAGCAACCGCTTACGACTATGCAGTACGTGAGATTTGCGCTATCGGCGATACCTGCGTTTGGAGCGTTAGCTCAACAGTTACAACTGCCCTATGTGCAGCGACTAGCCAGTGTCAGTACATGGTTTACATGACTGACTCTTATGGTGACGGATGGAATGGCAACGAATTGGTGTTTACACAATCAGGTGTTGCGGTAGGAACAGTTGGTGCTGGCTTCACTACTGGCTCTGCAGCCACTGACTCTATCAGTCTGTGTGACCTAGAATCTACAACTGTCACACTGAATGCTGGTTCTTACACATATGAGATTGGTTTTGTTGTTGTTGGTCCCTACGGTGACACTTTGTTGACTCATGCTGCGGGTTTCCCGGGCCCACTCAACAACCATGTCTTTGGTTCGTTCTTGGCTTACTGTAGCACTTGTGCTATCGTCACAACCCTGCCTTACACTGAGAACTTTGACAACACCACATCTTGGGTTGTTAGTGGCTACAACGGCGTCTTTGACGATTGCTGGACGCCGACTCCAAGTACAGGCTTTGTTTACCGCTGGGTTAGCTCTACAGGAGGCACACCGTCTTCAGCTACTGGTCCATTGTCAGGCTCTGGAGGAGCAGGTCAATACATCTACACAGAGTCCTCGTATGGAACTGCTGGAGCTATTGCAACGGTAGAGATGCCTAACATGCAGCTCACTGACTCTCTGTTGGTTTTCTCTTTTGACTACCACATGACTGGCGCTACAATGGGCAACCTGTATGCTGAGTATGATGCCGGAAGCGGCTGGGTCACCTTTGACTCTATTATTGGCCAACAACAGGCCTCACAGTCTGCCGCTTGGATCACACACAACAGCCTGCTAACTAATCCAACTGGCGTGTTTAATATCCGCCTCCGCGGGGTAAGAGGAGCGAGCTTTACCGGTGACATAGCCTTTGATAATGCCTCTGTAGATGTGCTTGCTTGCATGGATCCCTCCGGATTGTCTGCTAGCAATGTCTCTAACACTTCATTTGATGTGGCATGGTCGAGTATCAATAGCTCACCACTGAGTTATGAAGTGCGCTACCGTTCAACAGGTGCCACCACCTACATGAGCAATGGTGCATCTGCATCGATTGCAGGTTTGACGGCCGCATCTTCATATGATGTGTCTGTTCGTGAGATCTGTGCTGTGGGTGACACCTCTGGCTGGTCAGCTGACTTGACTGTTTCAACTTTACTTTGTGCTGCTACCGACCAATGTCAATACATGGTTTACATGACTGACTCTTATGGTGACGGATGGAATGGCAACCAATTGGTGTTCACGCAATCTGGTGTTGCAGTAGGAACAGTTGGTGCTGGCTTCACTACTGGCTTTGCAGCCACTGACTCTATCAGTCTGTGTGACCTAGAATCTACAACTGTCACACTGAATGCTGGTTCTTACACATATGAGATTGGTTTTGTTGTTGTTGGTCCCTACGGTGACACTTTGTTGACTCATGCTGCGGGTTTCCCGAGCCCACTCAACAACCATGTCTTTGGTTCGTTCTTGGCTTACTGTAGCTCTTGCCCGCTTGTTACAAGCTTACCGTGGTTTGACA